>ERZ773144.280-NODE-280-length-52824-cov-6.774603_pt1 | contig 52824 bp, 55 predicted proteins | sample MGYA00580849_ERZ773144 | MGnify/ENA primary metagenome ERZ773144 (study PRJEB29015, sample SAMEA2737861) | human gut metagenome | biome: human gut; feature: human-associated habitat; material: faeces | place: China | collected 2012 ...
CAATAAATGAAAAAAAGAATTCCATTTTACTGGAATTTTTTTATTTTTTGAAAACTGTTTTTCATTCTTTAAATATGATGAGAAGAATAATATTAATGAAACTATTTTAATTCTTTAAACATTAAAAATATGTATCATTCATTAATAAAAAAAGTATTTAGTTTTAATAGTTTCTATGTTATTATAATATAAATAGAATTAAAATCTTACATAATTAAATGAGGAGGGGTCAAAAAATGATATGTAAAGATAATATTGGGTTTAAAGAACTAAAGAGTTATATATCAACATTTGAAGATAAAAAAAGTGCTCTTATTATAGTTTTACACAAAGCCCAAGAAGTTTTTGGATATATTCCAGCAGAAGTTCAGGAGTTTATAGCTGAAGAGTTGGAAATTCCAGTGGCAAAAGTATATGGGGTAGTAAGTTTTTATAACTTCTTTTCTATGGAACCAAAAGGAAAATATCAAATATCAGTATGTACAGGTACAGCATGCTATGTTAGAGGAGCAGGTAAAGTTCTGGAAAACCTTGAAAAAGAACTTAACATAGAAGTAGGAGGAGTTACTAAAGATGGGCTTTTCTCTCTTGATTGTTTAAGATGTGTAGGAGCATGTGGATTAGCTCCAGTAGTTATTGTTGGTAAAGAAGTTCATGGAAAGGTAAAACCAACTGATGTAAAAAAATTAATTGAAACTTATATGGAAAAGGAAAGACAAGAGAACGCTTAAATTTGGGGAAATACAAGTAATTATTCAGGAGGGACTAATGAACTGCAATAAGAAAATTTTGATATGTGGCGGAACAGGTTGCTTATCATCTAAAAGTGATGAGATAAAGATAAACTTAGAAAAATATATAGCTGAATATAATGTGAAAGATGTAGAAGTAGTTCTTACAGGATGTTTTGGTTTTTGTGAAAAAGGGCCAATAGTAAAAATAATACCTGAAAATACATTCTATATAGAAGTGAAACCAGAAGATGCAGAAGAAATAATTAAGGTTGATATAGTAGATGGGGAAAAAATAGAAAGATTGCTTTATATAGACCCTAAAACTGAAGAGCGTATCCATGACTCTAAAGATATGGAATTTTATCAAAAACAAGAAAGAAGAGCTCTAAAAAATTGTGGAGTTATTGACCCTGAAAATATAGATGATTTCTTGAAAAATGATGGATATAAAGGAATAGAAAAAGTTTTAAAAACTATGAGTAATAGAGATGTAATAAAAGAGATATTTGCTTCTGGACTTAGAGGAAGAGGAGGAGGAGGATTCCTTACTGGTATTAAATGGGAGATTGCCTCTAACATAGAAGATGAGCAAAAATATATTGTATGTAATGCTGATGAGGGAGACCCAGGAGCATTTATGGATAGATCTATACTGGAAGGAGACCCTCATTCAGTAATAGAAGGAATGATGATAGCTGGATATGCTATTGGTGCAACACAAGGGTTAGTATATATTAGAGCTGAGTATCCTTTAGCTATTCACAGATTATCAGTTGCTATAGAATCAGCAAGAAAAAAAGGGTTTTTAGGAAAAAATATATTAGGAAGCGATTTTGAATTTGATATTGAATTAAAATTTGGAGCAGGAGCATTTGTATGTGGAGAAGAAACTGCCCTTATTCACTCAATGGAAGGAAGAAGAGGAGAACCTACTTCTAAACCTCCATATCCAGCAGAAAAAGGATTTTGGAATAGACCTACAGTAGTAAATAATGTTGAAACTTTGGTAAATGTACCAGGAATACTTTTACATGGAAAGGAATGGTTCAGAGAAGTTGGAACTGAAAAATCTCCAGGAACAAAAGTATTTGCTTTAGCAGGAAAAATTAATAATGTAGGACTTGTTGAAGTTCCTATGGGAATAACTCTAAGAGAAATAATATTTGAAATTGGTGGAGGAATTAAGGATAACAAAAAATTCAAGGCAGTACAAACAGGAGGACCATCTGGAGGATGTCTGACTGAAAAAGACCTTGATACTCCAATAGATTTTGATACTTTAAGTAAAAAGGGTTCTATCATGGGATCTGGAGGAATGGTAGTAATGGATGAAGATGATTGTATGGTTGCCATTGCAAAATTTTTCCTAGAATTTACTCTTGATGAATCTTGTGGAAAATGTACACCTTGCAGAGTCGGAAATACAAGACTTTATGAAATGCTTGATAAAATAACTCAAGGAAGAGGAACATTGGAAGATCTTCATCTTTTACAAGAGTTATCTGAAGGTATAAAAGCAACTTCTCTATGTGGATTAGGGCAAACATCTGCTAATCCAGTTCTTTCTACATTAGCTCAATTTTATGATGAATATGTTGAGCATGTGGTGGATAAGAGATGTGCTGCTGGAGCATGTCAAAAACTTATTACATATTCTATCACAGATAAATGTATTGGATGTACAGCTTGTGCAAGAGTATGTCCAATAGATGCTATTACAGGTACTGTAAAACACAGACATGAAATAAATAATGAAATCTGTATAAAATGTGGAGCTTGCTATGAGACTTGTAAATTCGGTGCAATTGTAAAACTATAATATTTCTGATGAGGTGAACGGATAAAATGAGAATGATAAGACTTAAGATAGATGGTAAAATAGTACTGGCACCAGAAGGGACAACTATACTTAATGCAGCATTAAAAGCAGGTATACATATTCCTCACTTGTGCTATATGCAAATGGATGATATTGGATATAAAAATAACTGTGCATCATGCAGAGTCTGTGTAGTAGAGGTAAAAGGGATGAACAGACTTCTTCCTTCTTGTACAACTCCAATAGTTGAAGGAATGGAAGTTGTAACTAACTCTCTTCAAGTAATGCAAAAAAGAAGAATGGTAGTAGAACTTATGCTTTCAGATCATCCAAAAGATTGTTTAATATGTGGAAAAAATGGAGAATGTGAGCTTCAAAAACTTGCAATTTCTTTTGGATTAAGAGAGATGAGATTTGAAGGAAAAGAAGCAGTTCATGATAAACAACATTCTATTTCTATAACTAGAGATATTACAAAATGTATTATGTGCAGAAGATGTGAAACTATGTGTGGAGATATCCAAACTTGTGGAATTCTTACAGGAATAGACAGAGGATTTAATGTTGTAGTTAATACAGCTTTTAATAGAAATCTTATTGAAACTGACTGTACTTTCTGTGGACAATGTGTAGCTGTATGTCCAGTTGGAGCATTATATGAAACTGATAACAGCTTTAAATTATCTCGTGATCTTATAAATCCTAATAAGAAAGTTATAGTACAAGTTGCTCCAGCTGTGAGAGTAGCCATTGGAGAACTTTTTGGAATACCTGCTGGAACTGACTCAACTGGAAAAATGGTTACAGCTCTTAAAAAATTAGGATTTGACGGTGTATTTGATACAAATTTCGCAGCAGATATAACTATAATGGAAGAAGCTACAGAATTAAAACATAGATTAGATGATTATTTAGCTGGAAATAAAGATGTAAAACTTCCATTATTTACTTCTTGCTGTCCATCATGGGTAAGATTTGCAGAACTTAATTTTCCAGAAATATTAGATAATCTTTCAACTACGAGATCACCACAACAGATATTTGGTTCTTTAGCTAAACATGTGTGGGCTGAAAAAATGGGAATAGATAAAAAAGATCTTGTATGTGTATCTATAATGCCTTGTATTTCTAAAAAATATGAAGCATCTAGAGAAGAATTTACAGTTGAGCAAAACCCAGATGTAGATTATTCATTAACTACAAGAGAGCTTGGAAGAATTTTAAAACAATATAATATAGACTTCAATTCACTTCAAGAAAGCGAATTTGATTCACCTATGGGTAAATCTACAGGAGCTGCAGATATTTTCGGTAGAACTGGAGGAGTTATGGAAGCTGCTTCAAGAACATTATATGAATGGGCTACTGGAACTAAATTGGAAGATGTAGATTTTGTTCCTATGAGAGGTTTTGAAGAATTGAGAATAGCAGAGGTAAAAGTTGGAGATGAAGTTCTTAGACTTGCTGTAGTTCATGGATTAGGAGCTGCCAGAAAAGTTGTAGAAAAAATAAAATCTGGAGAAGAAAATTTTCATGCTGTAGAAGTAATGGCATGTAAAGGTGGATGTGTAGGTGGAGGAGGACAACCTTACCATCATGGAAACTTTGATATTGTTAAAACAAGAGCAGCAGCTATTCAAAATATAGATTATCATAAGGAGATAAGAACTTCTCATAATAATAGATATGTTATAGATCTTTATAGAGAATCATTAGGAAAACCTTATGGAGTTATGACACATAAACTTTTTCATACACACTATATAGATAGAAAAAATAAATAATAAATAAAAGCAGGATTACTAATGATCCTGCTTTTTTCATATTTAGTATTCACCATTTTGTTCCAGATACTTTTCCATTTTTATAAGACGTTTTTTATTTTCTACTATATTTTTTCTGCTTACTAGAGCAACAATTGTTTCTATATTCATCATTAAACTGGCATATGAATTATAAAAACTAAAATTTTCAACACTATTAATTATGACTTGATCTACTTTTTCTGCTATTGGAGAGGTGTAAAAATCAGTAAAAGATATTATTTTAGCTCCAGCATCTCTTGCCATTTGAACAGCAAACTTTGTATTTCCTGAATAACGATTGAAAGAGATGGCAACAACTACATCATTTTTACTTAAATCGATAAGTCTGTCAACAATAGGACCATTATTATTTAAAACAAAAACATCAGATCTTATACAGGAAAGCATTATCCCAAATGTAGAAGCAAGTCCTGCACAGGCACGATATCCTACAATAAATACTCTTTTAGCTTTTGAAATGATATCAGCAGTTTCTATAAATTTTTTATCTTCTTTAGCAGAAATATCAGTAGTAATATTCTTTAATACATTCTGCCTAAATGCTTTAATCAATTCAGCTTCAGAAAGTTTATCATATTGTTCTATCTTTTCATAAGGAATTTCACTTGCATCAAAAAGTGGTTCTTGATCAGCTATCTCCATTTGTAAAGTTTTTTTAAATGCTGAAAAATTATCAAATCCAATTTTTTTTGATAATCTAACAACAGATGAAGGACTTACATCAAGAATTTCAGCTATTTCATTGGAGGTAAGGAAACAGGCTGTCTTTTTATTGCGAAGTATGTAATCTAATATTATTTTATCTTTATTAGTAAGATCAGATTTATATGAAGAATTTTCAATAGTAGTTTTCATAAGATTACTCCTGTAAGAATTATTATGATAATATTTTAGTTTGCTCTGAGAGTAATGTCAATAATAATTTTATTGACAAAGGAAACTTATAGTGTTAAAATGATTTTAAAAAATCAAAGTAAATTTAATAATGATTTTATAAAATCTTAAAAAGGAAATGAATATGAAAAAAATGACAGAGGGGAATGTAGCAAAAAATATTTTTTTCTTTGCAATACCTATATTTCTAGGAAATATTTTTCAACAGATGTATAATGCTGCCGATGCTGTAATAGTAGGGAAATTTAGTGGGAAAGAAGCATTAGCAGCAGTGGGAACAGCTGGACCTATAATGAATATATTGATATTTTTTATAATTGGTTTTTCATTGGGGTCAGCTATACTTATGGCTGAATTTTATGGTTCAGGAGATATAGAAAAACTAAAGAAAGAAATAGCAACAACAATAAAAGCAGGGATAATATTTATTTTTCTTCTTTCTATTATTGCATTATTCAGTGCAAAATATATATTGATTTTAATGAAAACTCCACCAGAAATAATGAAAATGGCAGAAGATTATTTACAGATAATAATAGCAGGGTTGGTATTTTCTTTTTTATATAATATATTATCTGCTGAAATGAGAGCTATTGGAGATTCAAAAACACCTTTAATTATATTGATAATATCAGTAATTTTAAATATTGGATTGGATATATATTTTATAAAAGAATTAAAACTAGGAGTAAAGGGCGCTGCTTATGCAACTGTTATATCTCAAATAGCAGCAGTAATTATTTCGATTTTAGATATTTATTATAAAATGCCTGTTCTTAGATTAAAGGTAAGAGAATTTACAATAGATTTAATTTTGTTGAAAAAAACAATGTCATATAGTTTATCTTATGCAATTCAACAGACTGTGATTTTTACAGGAGCTGTATTTGTACAAGGAGCAGTGAATCCTCTAGGAATAGACTCAATAGCAGCTTTTAATTCTGGATGCAGAATAGATGGGTTTATACTTACGCCAGGAGATAGTATGGGTGCAGCTCTTACTACATTTATTTCTCAGAATAGAGGAGCTGGAAAAAATGAAAGAATATTTCAAGGCTTTAAAAGTGCTTTAACTATGTCGTTATTATATTGTGTAATAACAGCAATATTTATATTTATTTTTTCAGAATCAATTATGAAAATTTTTATTGATTCAAGTGAGATAAAAACAATATTTTTAGGGAAAATGTATTTAAGAACAATAGCCTTTTTCTATATACTTACAGCAATTTGTAATACATTGCAGGGATTTTTCAGAGGATTGGGAAGAATGGATGTAACTTTAGCAGCAACATTTATTCAAATTCCTATTAGAATAATTTTATCATACATACTTACAAGATATATGGGAATATCAGGGGTAGCTGTTGGAATGGGAATAGGATGGATATTCATGGCAGTATATGAAACATATTTATATATGGGATATAGAAGCAAAAGGAGGGAAATAAATGGAGTGCATATTTGAAAAAAAAGAGAATTGTTGCGGATGCAGTGCTTGTTATAATATTTGTCCCAAAGATGCAATAAAAATGACAGCTGATAGAGAGGGATTTTTGTACCCTGAAATTAATCAATCTCTTTGTATAAATTGCCAATTGTGCAAAAAAGTCTGCCCTGTTATAAATGAAAAGGAACTTAAAAATAAAGCCGAAGGAGATTTCTATTTGGCAATACATAAAAGTAATGATGTTCTTAAAAATTCAACTTCTGGAGGATCTTTTACAGCTGTTTCAGATATCTTCTTAAAAGAAAACGGGATAATATGTGGAGTTGATTTTGATGATAGTTTTTGTGTTGTACATAAAATGACAGAAACAAGAGAAGGAAGAGATAGATTTAGATTTTCTAAATATGTACAAAGTGAATTAGGAGATATTTTTGCTCAAATAAGAAAAGAATTAATAGCTGGAAGAAAAATTTTATTTTCTGGAACTCCATGTCAGTGTGCAGGACTTAAAGCCTATATAGGTAATACCCCTCTAAAGAAAAATTTATATATTTGTGATCTAATATGCCATAGTATACCAAGCCCATTTATTTGGGAAGAGTTTAAAAAAATATTAGAAAAAGAAAATGGAGGAATACTTGATGAAGTACATTTTAGAACTAAAAAATTAGATTGGAGTAGAAACAATAGCAATAAATCTTTTCTTTTTTCTACAACTGAAATGGATGGTGTTCAAGGAGATGAAAGATTTTATAAAATGTTCTTTGGGCTGCTTTCAATAAGTCGTCCATCTTGTTCAGCATGTAGGTTTACTGATACTCATAGAGTTTCAGATATAACAATTGCTGATTATTTTGGAATAGAAGAATTTGCTCCTGAAAAATATGATAAGAGAGGACTTTCATTGGTTATTGTCAATAATGAAAAAGGAGAAGAGATTCTTAATAAAATGAAAACCGATATGGAAATGGAAAAAAGAAAAAGTTCAGAGTCTGTAAAGCATCAGCAGAGATTAAGTTATCCAGTATCTTATCCTGAAAATAGAGAAGAATTTTGGGATAATGTTATTGAAATTGGATTGGAAGAAACAATGAAAAAGTATAAAATATATAAGTAAATGAAAAACAGGGCAGAAAATTATATTAAAATTTCTGCCCTATTTATTATTTTTTATTATTAATTATATACATATAATCTTCAATAGTATCTATGTCTTTAAATTCTTTTTCAGAAGAAAATTTAACAAGATTAATGATTGGTGTTTTTTTAATAACACTTTTTCCACCAATATCTCCTTCTAATTTTAGTAATTCTTCTTTTTTATCTTCTGGAAAAAATACAGGAGAAAATCTTTTTTCTTCAACTGCTGGAACAGTGATAAGATTAGTTTTCTGAAATTCATAATATAGATTTAAAATTGTATTTTCAGATAATAATGGCTGATCTCCAGGGAAAAAAGCTATTCCTTCACCTACAGAATTCTTTATTCCAAGTTTTATACTTTCACTTTGCCCCAAATCAGCAAAAGAATTATAATAATAATTAAAATTATATTTATAAGCAAGTTCTTCAATCCATTTTTCTCTTCCACAAATGATAACCTTATTGAAAGGAATATGAAAAACTTTTTCTAAAGTTGATTCTAAAAGAGATTTTCCATTGTACAATAGTGAGAGTTTATTTTTTCCCATTCTTTTAGAAAATCCAGAAGCCATAATTACTGCATCTAATTTTTTTAAAGAATATAAATTTTTTTCTATAAGACTTCCCAGAAATACTTTTGGAAGAAAATTATTTTTATATAATTCATAGGCTATTTTTAGAGCTACATGAAATTTATCAAGATACTTTTCTCCATCAATTCCATTAAAGAATAGATACTTTTTTGAATTTATATTGGAATTTTTAAAATAGTCAGCAGATAAAATATATTTGGATAGAAAGTCAGAAGTTATTTTTTTGTTTATATCATCAGGAAATTTTTCTTTTAAAAGTTCAAGTCTATGAATATTTTTTTCAGTGATAAAAAAATCAATTATATCCATATTGATTACCCCAATTATTTTTGTAGAAAAGTTAGGAATACAAGGTTCATAATCTTTCCATTCTTTTAATAACTTATTTTTTGCTCCATCTCCTTCAATTAAAATAAAATCATAATTTTTTTTAATACTTTTTATTTCCTCATAAGGTAAGGAATGAAGTTTTTTAGCTTCAATTTTACTTCCAACTATAGTTATATTTTTATTTTTTCCAGAAAAAATGTTGTTTCCTATAATAAGAGTTTCATATTTTTCTTCAGGGGGGCAGTAAATTTTTGTAGTGGTAGTTACAAGGACTTTTCCAAATTTTGAAAGCTCTTCTGCAAGAAAATATAAAAGAGAAGTTTTTCCTCCAGCCCCAGTTATAGTTATTACATCATTTTTTATAATATTAAAATACTTAAAGATCATAATTTCCTCCAGATTACTTAGCTTTATATAGTATTGTATATGAAATTTTTTTTTCAGTCTATAAAAATTTAAAAAAATGTATTGACATAAATTGAAAAAAGTTATAATATACTCCTAACAAATGAATCAACCATCAAGAGAGACTGAGGGACTGGCCCTGTGATGTTTCAGCAACCTGCCATTATGGTGTGGTGCTAATTCCAGACAGATGGATAGACTAAGAAAATTAGTGTAATTTATCTCTATTGCTTGATGGTAGTAGAGATTTTTTTTTACTTAAATATAGATATGGAGGAGCACAGGAATGATCAAAATAGAAAAAATCAATAAAATATATTCTAATGGCTTTCATGCAGTAAAAGATGTCAGCCTTGAAGTGAAGAAAGGGGATATATTTGGAATAATAGGTTTGAGTGGAGCAGGAAAGTCATCACTTATCAGACTTCTAAACAGATTAGAAGAACCTACAAGTGGAAGCATAGTAATTGATGGGGTAGATATAACAAAGCTTTCAAAAAGAGAACTTCTAGAAAGAAGAAAGAAAATAGGAATGATATTTCAGCATTTTAATCTTTTAGCATCAAGAACAGTAGGAGAAAATGTAGCATTTGCATTAGAAATAGCTGGATGGAATAAAGATAAAATAAAGGATAGAGTAAAGGAACTGCTAGAGGTAGTAGAGCTTTCAGATAAAATGAATTCATATCCAAGTCAATTAAGTGGAGGACAAAAACAGAGGGTAGCAATAGCTAGAGCATTGGCAAATAATCCAGATATACTTTTATCAGATGAAGCCACTTCAGCTCTTGATCCCAAAACTACAAATTCAATACTGGAACTTATAAAAAATATTCAGCAGAAATTTGGTCTTACAGTGGTTATGATAACTCACCAGATGGAAGTTATCAGAGATATATGTAATAGAGTAGCAGTCATGTCAGATGGAGAGATAGTTGAAACAGGAGGGGTACATCATATTTTTTCCAATCCAAAAGCAGAGATAACAAAAGAACTTATTTCATATCTTCCAAGTACAGAGGAAAGAGGAGTGGAGATAATGAAAACTAAGGGGAAATACATAGTGAAGCTTAAATTTTTAGGAACTATAGCAGAAGAACCAATAATTTCACAGGCATTAAGGAAATTTGATATAGATTTTAGTATAATTGGAGGATCAATAGATCATTTATCTACAATGAAAGTAGGACATCTATTTATTGAATTGTCAGGAGACATAAAGCAGCAGCAGGAAGCAATAGAATGGTTTAATGAATCAGGAGTTATGGTAGAGGTGATTTATAATGGTATTTAGTATGATTTTAGATTCAACGTTGGAGACATTATACATGGTATTTTTTTCAACTTTATTTTCGTTGATAATAGGATTTCCAATAGGGATATTATTAGTGATAACTAAAGAGGGAAATATTTTAGAAAAACCAAAGTTAAATAAAGTTCTTGAAATGATAATTAATACTTTAAGATCATTTCCTTTCATTATTTTAATGATTTGTCTGTTTCCGCTTTCAAGAATAATAGTAGGAACAACAATAGGAAGTACAGCAGCGATAGTTCCTTTATCAATATCAGCAGCACCATTTGTTGCCAGAATGATAGAGGGTGCATTGAATGAAGTTGACAGAGGACTTATAGAAGCTAGTTCAAGCATGGGAGCAAGCAATTCCACAATAATATTAAAAGTAATGATCCCTGAAACTATGCCACATATAATACATGGAATAACAGTAACTGTAATAAGCCTGATAGGGTTTTCAGCAATGGCAGGAACTATTGGTGCAGGAGGACTTGGAGACCTTGCAATAAGATTTGGATATCAGAGGTTTAAAACAGATATAATGATATACTCTGTAATTGTTATAATTCTTCTAGTACAAATATTACAGTCATTTGGTAATTATCTTGTATATAGAGCTAAGAGAAATCGATAAACAAAATTAAACTATAAAAGGAGTGAACACTTATGAAAAAATCATTGAAAACATTATTAGCAGCAGCATTTGTATTAGCAGGAACAACAATATTTGCAGGGGAATTAAAAGTTGGAGCTACACCTGTACCTCATGCAGAACTTTTAAATCTAGTAAAAGATGATCTGAAAGCTGAAGGAGTAGAACTTAAAATCATTGAATTTACAGATTATGTAACTCCTAACTTAGCACTGGCAGAAGGAGAAATAGATGCTAACTTCTTTCAACATTATCCTTATCTTGAAAAGTTTATAACTGAAAGAGGATTAAAACTTGCTTCAGCAGCAAAAATTCATGTTGAGCCTCTTGGAGTTTTCTCAAAAAAATATAAAGAAATAAAACAGTTGCCTGATAAAGCAACAATAGCTATTCCAAGTGATCCATCAAATGGAGGAAGAGCTCTTATTCTTTTACACAATAATGGAATAATTACTTTAAATGATTCTTCAAATCTGTATGTTACAGAATTTGATATAGTTAAAAATCCTAAAAAATTAAAATTTAAACCAATTGAAGCAGCACAACTTCCTAGAGTTCTTCCTGATGTAGATGCAGCAGTTATCAATGGAAACTATGCACTAGAAGCTGGATTTTCACCAGTAGAAGATTCTCTTCTATTAGAGGGGAAGGAATCTCCATATGCAAATATTATAGCTGTAAAAGCTGGAGATGAAAATAAGGAAGATATACTAAAACTTATAAAAGCACTTCAAAGTGAAAAAGTTAGTACTTATATTTTAAATACTTATAAAGGTGGAGTAGTACCTACATTCTAATGAAAATACATAAATAATAAGGGGAGCTGAAAGATGAAAAAAATATTTATACTTTTTATATTATTAACAACATTGTGTTTTGGAAAAACTTTAAAAATAGGAACTACTTCTTATCCAGGGGCAGAAATTATGGAGCTCATAAAAGATGATTTAAAAGCTGAAGGAATAGAATTGCAGATAGTAGAGATGAATGATTATGTAACACCAAATATAGCACTGGCAGAAGGAGATATTGACTTAAATTCTTTTCAGCATCTTCCATATTTAGAGCAATTTAAAAAAGATAGAAAGCTTAATCTTGTTTCAGCAGGAGCAACATATATAGCACCTCTAGGACTATATTCTAAAAAATTTAAATCAATAGAGGAACTTCCTGATAAAGCTACAATAGCCATACCAAATGACCCTACAAACAGTGGAAGAGCACTTCTTCTTTTTCATAGAATAGGACTAATAAAGCTTAAAGACCCTACAGACCTTCATGCTACAGCATTTGATATTGTAGAAAATCCAAAGAAAATAAAATTTAAACAATTAGAAGCAGCTCAGCTTCCTAGAGTAATAGATGATGTAGATGCAGCTATTATCAATGGAGGATATGCTCTTAATGCAGGATTTTATCCTACTAGAGACAGCATACTTCTTGAGGATAAAGATTCTCCATACATCAATATTATAGCTGTAAGAGCAGGAGATGAAAACAGAGAAGATATAAAAACTTTTGTAAAACATTTTCAGAGTGAAAAAGTAAGAAACTATATCAATGAAACTTTTAAGGGGGGATTTGTACCAGTATTCTAATAATAAATATAAATACCTTTATGATATGAAACATGTTTTCATTCAGAAAGGTATTTTTTATAAAAAATTATGATATACTATATGGAAATAATATGGCCTTTTTTATATTTTTAATTTTTTAGGAGGGAAAATGAAAAAAACAGTATTACTTGTAGTGGATGTTCAGACAGCTTTGATTTTATATGGGATGCATGATGCTGAAAGAGTAACAGATAATATCAATTCTCTTATTAAAAGATGTAGAACAAAAGAGATAGAAGTCATATTTGTGAGACATGATAGTGGAAAAGGCAGTGAACTTGAATATGGGACTTCTGGATGGGAAATCTACAGTAAACTCCAACCTGCTGAAAATGAAAAAATATTTGATAAAATTTACAACAGTGCTTTAAGAAAAACAGGATTGAAAGAGTATCTTGAAAGTAAGAATATTGAAAGAATTATATTGACTGGAATGCAGACAGAATATTGTATAGATACTACTTGTAAGGCAGCTTTTGAATATGGCTATGAATTGATTATCCCTAGAGATACAGTAACTACTTGTGATAATGGAAAATTTAGTGCTATGGATTTGAATGATTTTTATATGAATAATATTTGGAAAAATCGTTTTGCACAAGTAATAGATATAGAAGATATAGAATTTTAATTAAAAATAGGTGGCTAAAAACTAACAAAAGTTTTAGTCACCCATTTAATTTTCTAGTCTTTTTTCCAACGCTTTAGATGAGGAAAAAATTTCTTCATCATCTGTCTTGCTTTTTCTTCAGTCATTTCAGGATGAACTTCAACCATATGAGGAACACAAAGTTCAACCATTTCGTCCATTGTCATTTCACTTGTAAACTTTCCACTATCAAAACAATAACTGCAGTAATCATTATTCTTTTTACCATCAGCATTAGTTCCATAAAGTTCATCAGTATTTCCCATAGGCATTCCACAGCTTTGACAATATTTTTCTTCCATTATTTATCCCTCCTATATACTTTAGATATTTCATTATAACATTTGAAACCTGACAACTGCATGTCATGTTACTCTTTATAAACTTTTTCTATTTTTTCTATTTCGTTTAAAAGATTTTTTCTTATTTCTTCTGGTTCTAAAACTTTCACATCTGAACCAAAAGAGAGAAGAAAGCTATATACCCATTTATCATGTGGAAAAGATGTATTTACTATATAATTTCCATCTTTTGTTTTTTCTATTTCTTCTGGAGAAAAGTTGTCATAAACTCTGTAACCTAAATGAGAAGGAAATTCTAATTTTAAGTTCATAAGTGATGGGCAAGCTTCTTTTTTTACTTCTAATGATGGAGGCAAAGGAAGTTCAGTAGTATCAAATATTTCAGGATTTGTCTTTAAAGAAGACATTCTGGTGATTTTAAATGTTCTGTATTCTTTTTTATCAAGACAAAATCCCTGTAGATACCAAGAAGAAGATTTGAAGAAAAGTTTTACAGGACAAATTTTTCTTAAAGTAACTTCTCCATATGAACTGATATATGCAAAGGAAATTATAGTATGTCCAATGATGGAATTCTTGATGAGGATATAATTCTGATTATCGTAATCACTGTCACCCCATCTGGAAAAATCTATTTCTATCCAGTTGAGATAATTTTTTTTAAAGAGCCCAGATAATTTAGATATGAGCTTTGAATTATCAATGTCATTTAATGAAGGAATACTTTGAAGAGATGTTATTATTTTTTCTTGTTCCTCATCAGTGAGAGTAGAATTATTTAAAATATAGCTTTTTTCTATGAATATTCCACCACCACTTCCTTGAGAAGTATATACAGGAATACCAGCAGAACATAGGATATCAATATCTCGGTAGATAGTTCGTACAGATACTTCAAAATGTAAAGACAATTCTTTGGCAGTTATATGTTTTTTATTAATTAATATGTAGAGTATTTCAAATAATCTGTTAATCTGCATATTATACCTCTTTTTTTCTATATTCATTGAAGAAAGCAAAATATTCTCTAAGCATATAGTTAGGAAAGACAATTGCTGGAGTTTCTGCATAAACAGTTTTTAAAGGAAAATTTAATTTTTTAGATATTAGTTTGACTCTATACATATGAAAGTTGTTAGACATAACACCAATATCTCCAGTTATACCTTTTTCTTTAATTATTTTATCAGAAAATTTTAGATTTTCATATGTTGAAGTAGATTTATCTTCTTTGATGATATTTTTTAAAGGAACTCCTTTTTTAAAGAGATATATATTCATAGCTTCTGCTTCAGATATCCACTCATCTTTTCCTTGACCTCCAGAAACAATAAAAATTGTATCTGGATTTTTTTTATAGTATTCTACAGCTTTATTCAATCTATATTTTAATACTTCTGATGGAATATCCCCTTTTAGTCCAGCTCCCAGAACAATAAGATATTTTACTTTAGGACTATTATTTCTGTTGACTAAGATATCTTTTAAGATTATTCCCTCTACAATAATAAAAGAAAAGAAAAATAAGCAGTATCCAAGTTTGCAGATTTTTTTTAAAAATTTAAAGAATTTATTTTTATCAGCTTTGAGTGCTATATTTTTATAAATTATTAAAGAGGCGTAAAATAAAAAGAGGAATCTAAATCCGAAAGACGATTTAACCAACAGGCTGCATATAAAAAGAAAAATAAGTATAATAAAATCCAGTTTTTTCATTGTTTACCCCTTTGTATTTTTGCTATATTCTATCATAGAAATGTAAAATAAAACAAGAGGAATCCCTTGAAAGTTTAGGACTTTCAGAGATTCCTCAGAATTATAGAAGTATATTTTTATAGTCTGAATAATAAATCATAATAAGTAGGTATTGGCCAGACAGATTTTTCTATCAATAATTCAAGTGCGTCCACAATAGTCCTCATACGAGTAAGTACAGGTATAAGTTCATTGTTATAGTAACATGCTCTCTCATATTCGTCAGGAATAGCAACAGCTGTTTTTAATCCTTCATTTAATTCAGTGATAGTATCTTTAAGTTGATTTTTATATCCTATTACTTTAATTAAGTGTTCTTTGTCATATTGAATGAACTGTTCTTCACCAAGAGCTTCTCTTACACTATTTATCATTTGAGAAATATTAGTTATATATCTTGAAATACATGGATATATCTCATTTCTTGCCATTCTTATAGCAGTAGAAATTTCTATATTTGTTTGTTTATTATATCTTTCACTATAAACTTTAAATCTTGAATAAAGTTCATTTCTAGATAAAACTTCATTTCTTTCAAAAAGTTCAATAGTTTCTTCTCTTATAAATACTGGAATTCCTTCTATAGTATTTTTTAAGTTTGAAAGCCCAAGCTCTTTTGCTTTTTCAATCCAAGTATTTTCATATCCATTTCCATTAAATATGATTCTTTTATGTTTAGGATATCTGTCTTTAATAAGTTTTATTATATATTTATTTATATGTTTTGTAGGGTCAGTTTTTTCAAGATAATCTGCATATTCTTTTAAGATATCTGCAACAATAGTATTAATCATAAATACTGGAGTAGAAGCAGAAGCACTTGATCCAGGCATTCTAAATTCAAATTTGTTTCCTGTGAATGCAAATGGAGAAGTTCTGTTTCTGTCTGAAAGATCTTTTGCAATTTTAGGTATATGAACTCCTATATCAAGAGTACCTCCGTCAGCAGACTCATTAAATTCAGTATTACCAATATTTTCTAAAAGCTCCTGCAGTTGTTCTCCAAGGAATATTGAAATTACAGCTGGTGGGGCTTCATGTCCTCCAAGTCTATGATCATTTCCAGGAGTGGCAGTACATGCTCTAAGAATATCAGCATATCTATCTATACCTTCAACTACAGCCATTATATAAAGAAGGAATTGTAAATTATCTTTTGATAAATTATCAGGATTGAAAAGATTTATTCCTGTATCAGTTGCAAGTGACCAGTTACAATGTTTTCCAGAACCATTTACTCCTTGAAAAGGTTTTTCATGAAGAAGAGCAGCAAGATGATGTCTGTTTGCTACTTTTTTGATAATATCCATAGTAAGATGATTTTGGTCTACAGCTACATTAGCAGAAGTAAACATAAGGGCAAGCTCAAACTGATTGGGAGCAACTTCGTTATGCTTAGTTTTTGCCATAACTCCAACTTTCCAAAGTTCAGCATCAAGTTCAGCCATGAAACAACCTACTCTTTCTTTAATTGTTCCATAGTAGTGATCATTCATTTCCTGACCTTTTGGAGGGAGGTTACCAAAAAGAGTTCTTCCAGCAAGAGCAAGGTCTAGACGTTTATCCCAGAATTCTTTTTCAACTAGAAAGTATTCTTGTTCAGCACCTAGTGTAACATCAATATGTCTAGTTTTATCATCTCCAAGAAGTCTTTGAATTCTTAGAGCCTGAGCTTCAACAGATTTTATAGATTTTAAAAGAGGCACTTTTTTATCAAGAGCTTCTCCATTGTATCCAACAAAGGCAGTAGGAATATATAATGATTTAGATAAACCTTCACCTTTTAAAAACATTGGAGAACTTGTATCCCAAGCAGTATATCCACGTGCTTCAAAAGTAGATCTGAGTCCACCATTTGGGAATGAAGAAGTATCAGCTTCCCCCTTTATAAGATCTTTTCCAGAAAATTGAGACATAATAGACCCATCAGAAGTGATAGAGATGAATGATTCGTGCTTTTCAGCAGTCAGTTCAGTAAGTGGTTGGAACCAGTGTGTGAAGTGAGTGGCACCTTTTTCAGTGGCCCAGCTTTTTACGGCGCTGGCAATAATATCTGCTACTTCTAAAGACATTTCTGCCTCACCAAGTTGAACAGATTTAAACTTCTTGAAAATAGAACTAGGAACTCTGCTCTTTAATTCAAGTTCGGAAAAATAGTGGATACCAAATACTTCTAGCATAGTGTTCATTTTTATAACGCCTCCCCTTTAAAAAAAGATAAAAATATTTTCTATAAATATGTGTTTGCTACACAATTATATATGTTGTATATATAGAATCAAATTTATATGGAGTATAAAATTTATTATATTAATTTTTATTTTATGATTGTAGCACAAGTGAACATGATAATCAATAAAATTTTTAAAAAATTTTTTTTAAAAAAGTAAATAAATTGAAAAATGAATTAAAATGAGATATAATTTAATATAGTCCACTAAAGAATAACAAGGGGTGGTATAAAGTGGAAATTTTAAAGGGAACTTTTGCTTTTGAAGGAATTGTAATAGGAAGAGTGTTTTTAGATAGGAAAGAATTGTCTAACAATGGAATAACTACACTTTTAGATGAAAGAGAAATAGATACTGAAATTGAAAGATTCAGAGATGGCTTAGAAATGTCAAAAGAATCTTTAGAACGTTTAAAAACAAGTCTTGCTGGAAAAATAGGAGAGAAAGACTTAGAAATAATAACAGCTCACCTTATGATTCTTGACGATCCAGTATATATTTCTGATATTGAAAAATATATACAGAAAAATAGAACAAAGGCTGAAGATTCTGTTAAAATAGTTACAGATAAATATATTTCTTTATTCAGTAAGCTAGAAAATCCTATATACAGACAAAAAGTACTAGATATAAAAGACGTGGAAAAGAGAATAATCAGTAATTTAAACTCAAGAAAAAATGAATGGGTTGATTTAAATGGAAAAATACTTATAACAGAGGAAATATTTCCAACTGAATTATTAAATATGTATCATGAAAATATAAAGTTAAAAGGAATAATCATGGAATATGGAGGAGAAACTTCTCATCTTGCAATTTTAGCAAAAGCCTTGGAGATTCCTACTTTAATGGGAATAAAAAATATTTTCAGTTACAATTGGAAAAAAGATGTAATTTTAGATACTACTGAACAGAATTCTTATGTTATAATAGAACCAGATGAAAAAATTTTAGAAGAATATAAGAATAAAATAGAAAAGTTTAATCATAAAAAAGAAGAAATGGAAAAGGCTGCTTTTCTTACAGCAGTGACATTAGATGGAATGGAGGTTTCACTGAATCTTAATATCAGTGGAAAAACTACAAAAGGAGAAATAGAAGCTGTTGCACCAGATGGAATAGGATTATTGAGAACAGAGCTTCTTTATATGAAAAGCAGTAGTTTTCCTGATGAAGAAGAACAGCTTGCTTCATATAATGATATAATTAAAAATTTTGATGAAAAAAGTTCTATTGTTATAAGAACATTAGATATAGGAGCAGATAAACAGCTTCCATATTTTCAAATGAAAACTGAAATGAATTCATTTCTAGGCTTAAGAGGTATAAGATTTTCGTTAAGTGAAAAAAAAATATTTAAAATACAATTGAGGGCAATCCTAAGAGCAGCATATAATAGAAATGTAAAACTTATGTATCCAATGATAACTAATGTAAATGAAATAAGAGAAGCAAACATACTCTTAGAAGAAGTAAAAGCAGAATTAAGACAAGAAGGTAAAAATTTTAAAGAAAATATAGAAGTAGGGATAATGATTGAGGTACCTTCAGCAGTAATGATGGCAGATATTTTTGCTCAAGAAGTAGATTTTTTCAGTATAGGAACCAATGACTTAACACAATATATATTAGCTGCTGATCGTCTATCTGAAACTGTTTCGGAGATGTATGACAGTTATAATCCAGCTGTATTACGTGCTGTATCTCAAATAAAAGAAGCTGCTGATAAATATGGAAAATCAGTATCAATTTGTGGAGAAATGGCAGGACAACAGAAAGCTATAGTAGCATTTTTAAGCATGGGAATTACAAATTTGAGTATGGTAGGTGGTTCAATACTTCCAGCCAGAGCTTTGATCAGAAATCTTGATTATAATTCGTTAAAACCTTTAAGAACACAAATTCTCCAGTGTCATGATTCAAATGAAGTGAAAGAAATTTTAAAAAAATATATATAGAACAAGATAAGGAAAGTGATATTTTTATGAAAAGCAGGAAAGTTCAAATAAAAAATAAAGCGGGACTCCATGCAAGACCATCATCATTATTTGTACAGTTAGTAACAGGATATGATTCAGATATAATAGTTAAATGTGATGATGAAGAGATAAATGGGAAAAGTATAATGGGACTTATGCTTTTGGCAGCTGAACAAGGAAGAACATTGGAATTAATTGCTGATGGTCCAGATGAAGATGAAATGTTGGATGCATTGGTAAATCTAATAGAAGTTAAAAAATTTAATGAGGAATAAATATGGAAATAATAAGAGCTAAACATATGGGGTTCTGTTTTGGAGTATCAGGAGCTATTGAAACATGCTATAATGTACTAAAAGAACCTGAGAACTTAGGAAAAAAAATATATATACTTGGAATGCTTGTTCATAATGAATATGTAGTAAAAAAACTTGAAAAAGAAGGCTTTGAAACAATAGAGGAAAATGATATTTTAGAGAAAAGAGATAAATTAAAAAATGGGGATATAGTCATAATAAGAGCCCATGGAACATCTGAGAAAGTATACAATATATTGAAAGAAAAAAATATAAAAATATATGATGCAACTTGTATTTTTGTAACTCAAATAAGAAAAACTCTTATAGAAATGGAAGCTAAGGGATATGAGATTTTATTTGTAGGAGATAAAGAACATCCAGAAGTAAAAGGAATAATTTCTTTTGGAAAAAATATTAGAGTTTTTAAAAATCTTGAAGAAATTATAAATGCAGAAATAGAGATTGCCTTTTGACACAAACAACTTTAAATAAAAAAATTTTAGAAAAAATAAAAAGTTTCTTGGAAAATAACTATTCAAATGTTAAGATATCAGATAAGGTGTGTGGAGCGACACAAGTAAGACAACAAGCAGTAGAAGAATTATCAAAGGATGTAGATATATTATTAGTTATTGGAGGTAAAAACAGCTCTAATACTAAAAAACTTTATGATATATCAAAAGCTATAAATGAATCCACTTATTTAATACAGGATGAGAGTGAAATAAAAAAAGAGTGGTTCAGAGGCTGTAAAAAGATAGGTATTACAGCCGGAGCATCAACACCAGAAGAAATAGTAATTAATATAGAAAATAAAATAAGGGGGATCTTTAATGTCTAATAACGAATATTATGAAGAATTTGAAGCTCTGTTGAACGAGTATTTACCAACAGAGGAAAAATCAAAAGTAAGGGTAACAGGAGTATTATCTCAAGTGGATAGAAACTTTGCTTACTTAGATGTACCAGGACAACCAACAAGTGTAAGAGTGAGAAGTGAAGAACTAGCAAACTATAATATAGGAGATGAAGTAGAAGTACTTCTTATTGGAGAAACTGATGAGGGAGAATTCATAATCGGTTCTAGAAAAAGAATAGATATGGAAGATAACTGGAAAAAACTAGAGGAAGCTTTCGAAAATAAAGAAACTGTAACTGGAAAAATAGTAAAAAGAGTAAAAGGTGGATATATGGTTGAAGCTATGTTCCATCAAGGGTTTCTTCCTAATTCTTTATCTGAAATTTCTATGAAAGATGGAGATAAAGTAGTCGGAGAAGATATTACAGTAATGATAAAAGATATCAAACCTGACAAAGACAAAAAAGGTAAAAAAATAACTTTCTCTAAAAAAGATATTACTCTTCAAAAAGAAGAAAAGGAATTTGCTGAATTAAAAGTAGGAGATGTAGTAGAAGCTGAAGTTGCAGATGTATTGGATTTTGGACTTTCTTTAAGATTAAAACATTTAAGAGGATTTGTTCATATTTCAGAAGTATCTTGGAAAAAGTTAGATAAACTTACTGATAAATATAAAAAAGGAGATAAGGTAGAGGCTAAAATAATATCTTTAGAACCTGAAAAGAAAAATGTTAAGTTATCTATAAAAGTTCTTACAAGAAATCCTTGGGAAGTAGCAGCTGAACAATATGCAGTAGATTCAGTAGTAGAAGGAAAAGTGACTAAGATACTTCCATATGGAGTGTTTGTAGAAATAGCTGATGGAGTAGAAGGACTTGTACATATGTCAGATTTTACTTGGAATAAAAAAAGAGTGAGCTTAAATGAATTTGTTCAATTAGGAGATATTGTAAAAATTAAAATAATTGAATTCCAACCAGCTGAAAGAAAGTTAAAACTTGGAATAAAACAATTAAGTGCAAATCCTTGGGATAGTGCAGCTGAAAGATATGCAGTTGGAACTGAGCTAAAAGGAAAAGTTCTTGAAGTAAAACCTTTTGGAATTTTTGCTGAAGTAGAACCAGGAGTTGATGTATTTATTCATCAATCTGATTTTAACTGGCAAGGAGAAGAAAATAAAAAATTTGCTATTGGAGATATAGTAGAATTTAAAGTTATTGAGCTTAATACTGAAGAAAATAAAATTAAAGGAAGTATTAAAGCATTAAGAAAAAGTCCTTGGGAAATAGCTCTTGAAACTTATAAAATAGGTGAGACTGTAGAAAAAGAAATAAAAAATATTATGGATTTTGGATTATTTATTAATCTAAGCAAAGGAATAGATGGATTTGTACCTGCTCAAATGGCTTCTAAAGATTTTGTAAAAAATCTTAAAGATAAATTTACAGTAGGACAAATAGTAAAAGCTCAAATTGTTGAGATAGATAAAGAAAAACAAAGAATTAAACTATCTATTAAAAAAATAGAAATTGAAGAAGAAAGAAGAGAAAATCAGGAACTTCTTTCTAAATATGGAACTTCAGGAGAAGAAAACTAAAACATTAAAAAACAGTTTGAGAAATCAAACTGTTTTTTAATATTAATAATTATAGTTTATTGAAAAAAGATAATGAATTTTTTATTTTTTAAAGAAAAACTTAAGCATATTTAATTTTTTATTTTGGATGAAGATAATAAAAGAGAATGCTTGTATTGACAATTTTCTATATTCATCATAAAATGATATTAGTGTATTACAAAAAACAGTAAAAAAATAAAAATATACTTAGGGGATGGCACAAAAGTAAAAATTTTGTTTTTAAATTTTTTGAGGCATCTTCTTTTTATTTCTGAACATAAAACATAAAAAAGTGATGATGATTGTAATGTTTATGGTTATAATAATTGAAAAAATACAATATTTATGATAAAATAGTTTACTAGAGAAGTAATGAAATTTTAATGAAATTTGAAGGTGAAATATAATGACAGAATTAAATACTATGTTAATAAAATTAGCTCTTATAGTAGGTATAGGAGCAATGATTGGATGGATAACTAACTATGTAGCTATCAAAATGCTTTTTAGACCATACAAAGAAATAAATTTTGGATTGTTTAAGATACAGGGACTCATTCCCAAAAGAAAACATGAAATAGCTATAAGCATAGCAGATACAGTACAAAAAGAACTTATATCTTTAAAAGATGTGACAAGTACTTTAGATGGAGAAGAATTAGAAGCAAGAATGGGTGATATGATTGATAAAATTCTTGATGAAAAATTAGAGGGAGAACTAACTAAAAAGTTTCCTATGCTTGCAATGTTCATGAGTGAAGATATGCTTAAAAAAATTAAAAATATGATAAAAACTTCTATTCTTGAAAATAAGGATACTATCATAGAAATGTTTTCTAATTATTTAGAAGAAAAGGTAAATTTCAGAGAAATAATTATAACTAATGTAGATGGATTTTCTCTTGAGAAATTAGAAGATATAACATATTCACTTGCTAAAAAAGAATTAAAACATATAGAAGTGGTAGGAGCCGTATTAGGAGGAATAATAGGTTTTTTTCAGTTTGGAGTAAGTTTGTTTATATAAGGAGAAGAAAGTGGATAGAGTAGTTACAACTTCAGAAATGGAGAATGATATAGAAATTCAAAAAACTCTCAGACCGAGATGTTTTAAAGATTATATAGGACAGGTTTCTTTGAAGGAAAAGATGTCAATATCTATAGAAGCTGCTAAAAAAAGAGGAAGCTCTATTGACCATATTCTTTTATACGGTCCTCCAGGTTTAGGTAAAACCACTCTTGCAGGAGTTATAGCTACTGAAATGGGAGCTAATTTAAAAATAACTTCAGGACCTGTATTGGAAAGAGCTGGAGATCTTGCAGCTATACTGACTTCACTGGAAGAAAATGATATACTCTTTATAGATGAAATTCACAGGTTAAACAATACAGTTGAAGAGATATTGTATCCTGCTATGGAAGATAAAGAACTGGATATAATTATAGGGAAAGGCCCTTCTGCGCGATCTATAAGAATAGAACTTCCAAATTTTACTTTAATAGGAGCAACAACAAGAGCAGGACTTTTAAGTTCTCCATTAAGAGATAGATTTGGAGTCACTCATAGAATGGAGTATTACAGTGAAGAAGAGATAACAGATATTATCCTCAGAGGAGGGAATATACTGGGAGTAAAAATAGAAATGGATGGTGCAAAAGAACTTGCAAGCCGAAGCAGAGGAACTCCAAGAATAGCCAATCGTCTTTTAAAAAGAGTAAGAGATTTTTGTGAAATAAGAGGTAATGGAACAATAGACAGAGAAATTTCTTTAAAAGCATTGGATATATTAGGGATAGATTCAGCAGGATTGGATGATTTAGATAGAGATATTGTAAATGCCATCATAGATAATTATGGTGGTGGTCCTGTAGGAATAGATACTCTTTCTCTTATGCTAGGAGAGGACAAAAGGACTTTAGAAGAGGTTTATGAACCTTATCTGGTAAAAATTGGTTACTTAAAAAGAACTAACAGAGGGAGAATGGTAACTGAAAGAGCATATGAACATTTTAAAGGTGTTAAGGAGCTGGGAGAAAATGAAGATAAGCACAAAAGTTAGATATGGACTAAGAGCTTTAGCATATATAGCTGAAAAAAGTGGTGAAGAAAAATTAGTAAGAATAAAAGAAATTGCAGATGATCAAAATATTTCTGTACAATATTTGGAACAGATTCTATTTAAATTAAAAAACGAAAATATAATAGAAGGTAAAAGAGGACCTAATGGTGGATACAGATTGGCAAAGGAACCAACTGAAATAACACTGCATCAGTTATATAAAATACTTGACGAAGAGGACAAAGTCATTGATTGTAATGAAAGTGAAGAGCATAAGGCTACATGCAGCGAACAAACTTGTGGTACTACTTGCATATGGAGTAAACTTGACAGTGCTATGACAAAAATATTAAAAGAAACTACTTTAAATGAATTTATAAAAAATAAAGATATGATATAGGAGTTTAGAGTGATAAGTGTTATAATAACAAGTGAGAATATTGGCGGAAACAGGATTACAATTAATGAAAAAGGCGATATAAATCATTTGAAAAATGTTTTTAGAATAAAACTAAATGAAGAAATAAGAGCTGTAGATGGTGAAAAAGAATACTTCTGTAAAGTTGTTTCTATAGATAAAAAAGAGATAATTCTAGAAATAGAACAAATATTTGAAGACAGATATTCTCATAAAGTAAAGATAGATGCTGCACTAGGGATATTAAAAAATGATAAAATGGATCTTGCTATTCAAAAACTCACAGAAATTGGAGTTAATAAGATAATACCTTTAGCTATTAAAAGAGGTGTTGTTAAGATAACAGAAAAAAAAGATAAATGGGATCTTATAGTAAGAGAAACTTTAAAACAATGTCAAGCAGTTAAAGCTACTGAAATAGATGAAGTAAAAAAGCTTGAAGAGATAGAGTTTGAAAAATATGATCTTGTAATTGTTCCTTATGAGTGTGAGGAAGAATATACATTAAAAAATTTATTGAGAAACAAAGAAAAACTTCCAACAAAAATTCTATATATAATAGGTTCAGAAGGTGGATTTGATTCAGAAGAAATAGAATTTTTAAAAGAGAAAAAAGCAGAGATAGTTACTCTGGGAAGAAGGATACTAAGAGCAGAAACAGCCTCTATTGTAGTGGGAGGAATATTAATAAATGAGTTTCAATAAAAGAGTTGCCTTTTATACTTTAGGATGTAAAGTAAATCAATATGAAACTGAAAGTATAAAAAATCAATTACTGAAAAAAGGGTATACAGAAACAGCTTTTGAAGAAGAAGCTGAAGTTTATATAGTAAATTCATGTACTGTTACCAGTGTAGCAGACAGAAAAACAAGAAATATGCTGAGAAGAGCAAAAAAAATAAATCCAAGAGGTATAGTAATAGTTACTGGGTGTTATGCCCAAACTAACAGCAAAGAACTTCTAGAAATGAAAGAGATAGATTACGTAATAGGAAATACTGATAAAAATGCTATAGTTAACTTTATAGAAGATATAGAAAACAGAACTATGGAAAAAGTAAAAAATCACAATATATTTTTAGATAATGAATATACTGAATATGAGTTTGCAACATTAAGAGAAATGTCTAGAGCCTATGTTAAGATTCAAGATGGATGTAATAATTTCTGTTCCTACTGTAAAATTCCTTTTGCAAGAGGAAAAAGCAGGTCAAGAAAGAAAGATAATATAATTAAAGAAACAGAAAAATTGGTGAAAGAAGGATTTAAAGAGATTATCCTTATAGGAATAAATTTAGGAGCCTATGGTGAAGATCTTGATGAAGGAGAAAATTTTGAATCACTTTTAAAAGCTATATTAAAGGTGAATGGATTACAAAGAGTAAGAATAGGATCAGTTTATCCAGATAAAATTTCTGATGAATTTATGGATATGTTCAAAGATGAAAAACTTATGCCTCATCTTCATATTTCACTGCAGTCTTGTGATGATGAAGTATTGGAAAGAATGAAAAGAAAATATGGGGGTTCTCTTATTGAAGAAAGACTCTTAAAGTTAAAAGAAAAAGTAAAAAATATGGAATACACAGCTGATGTGATAGTGGGATTTCCAGGTGAAACTGAAAAAATGTTCCAAAATTCCTATAATCTTATAAAAAAAATAGGTTTTTCAGGAATTCATATATTTCAGTATTCTGATAGAGAAAATACTCTTGCAAGCAGTTTTACAGATAAAATAGATGCAAAGATAAAGAAAGAAAGAGCTGATAGATTAGAAGTTCTTAAAACAGAGATGGCATTAAAAGAAAGAAAAAAATACATAGGGAAACATTTGAGTGTTCTTTTGGAAGAAAAAATAGATGGATATCTATATGGTTATAGTGAAAATTATCTTAGAGTGAAAATTAAGGATAATGGAATAGAGCTCAACAGTGTTATTGATATAAAAATAAATTCTTTAGAAAAGGAGATGTTGATAGCTGATGAATAAAGGACTAGGAAAACTAAAACTAATAATATTTGTAATAGGAATAATAGTAGCTTTAACAGTTTTTTTGTTTATAAATATGAATGATGGAAATAGAGATCTGGATAAAAACAGCAGGTACCTTATAATTGGCAAAAGCAACCTTATAGCTGTTTATGAAGATAAACTTGCTGTGAAAATACCTTATGAAATAAGCATCAGCAAAGATGAAACAGTTGAGGAGCTTGTAAAAAATAAAAATAAAGAAGAAATAATGGCAGCAATAAATAAAATTCTTCCCGAAAAAGTTGATAACTATAAAGTTATAAAATTCGGAGATATAAAATTAAATGTAAAAAATGCTAAAAATATACCAGAAACAAATATAGCAGACAAAAGATATATACTTACTTCAAGTTTATATTCTATGTTTGATTCTTTATATACAGATTCTAACAGAGCTAATGAAGTGAATGAAAATATAATAGTGGATATATTAAATGCGAATGGAAGAGCTGGATATGCAAGAAAAACAGGAGAAACTTTAAAGAAAAATCTTTCTATGAAATATAATGCTGCTAACTATGAAACATTTCTTGAAGAAAGTTATGTAATAATGAATGATATTTCTAAAGAAAAAACACAGGAAATTTTAATGCAGTTAGATGAAAAATATTTTAAAATTAAGGATGTTCCTTCTATTCCTACACTAGCCAATGTGGTTGTTATTTTAGGGAAAGAACAAAATATGGACTTTAATCTAGAAGTGATTGGAACTACTGATACAGCAGATGAAATGGGAAAAGAACTTAAAAAGTTAGGATATAAAAATATTAAAAATATTAAAAATGATTCAAAGGTTGAAAATTCAGTAATAGAATATAACTCTGAAGATTACTTTATTGCATATAAGATAGCTCAAAAGCTTGATATAAAAGATATGATAGAAAAGGATAGTCTGAAGAATAAAATAATGATATTTGCTAAATAGAGGATGGACTGATGATTTATATATTGTCTTTTTTAGGAATAATAATAGAAGCAAGCTTACCATTTAATAGCCCAGTATTAATAATAGCAATTCCGTTTTTTACATACCTTGTAACTTTAAAAAGGATTCGTTCAGTGAGTTGTATATTTTTGATGACTGTAATTCTTTCATTGCAGACACATGATTTTGTAAGGTTATTTTTAATAATGGCAGTATTTTATTATCTGTTCAATTTTATATTTTTAAATTTTGTATATAGCAGAGAAAATATTTTAAGTATTTCTATAGTGCAGCTTGGAATGTATTTTATAATGGTATATAAAAATTATAATCTTCATTATTTGATATTTAATTTTATTGGGTTTGTAATATTTAATTACTTGTATGTGGCAGTTATGCGGAAAAAGAAGAATACTAGAGGATAATAACTATGAAAAATGGAAAAATTCAAATAAAATTAGGTTCAGATAATAGTAAAAGAGATGTTGTATTTAAAGTTTTTATTTTACTTGTATTTTTAGGACTTGGAACAAGAATGATGTATCTTCAGCTTGTAAGAGGAGAAAGATATGCATATCTTTCTGAAAAAAACAGATTTAAGTTAAAGAAGATAGAATCTCCAAGAGGAAAAATATATGATCGAGAAGGAAGATTGGTAGTAACAAATGGTGCAGGCTATAGACTTGTATACTTAAAAGAGAGAGACAGTGATCCTGAAATAGTTAGAGAAATCAGTGAAGTAACAGGTTATGATGAAGAATACATAAAAAGAAGAATAAGAAATGGAGAAATATTTCCTTATACCAGAGAAAATGTTTTAGTAGAAAGCTTAGATGAAGAAACTGCTCATAGATTAATGGAGAAGATAGTGGATTATCCATATTTGCAAGTACAGACTTATTCTAAAAGACGATACCTTTATGATTCAGTAGCTTCTCATAGTATAGGTTATGTAAAAAAAATATCAGAAAAAGAATATGAAAAATTGAAAGATGAAGGATATTCACCAAGAGATATAATAGGTAAAGATGGAATAGAAAGAGCTTATGACAAAAAACTTCAAGGTGAAGATGGATATGAGTATATAGAAGTAAATGCTTTTAATAAAGTTCAAAGAAGGGTAGCAGAAGAAAAAGATCCAATACCTGGAAAAGATCTTTATATGACATTGAATATGGAACTTCAAGAATATATGGAGGAACAATTCAAAGAAGATGAAAGAGTTGGTGCATTTATTGCTATGGACCCTAAAACTGGAGAAATAATTACTATGGTAAGTTATCCTACATATTCTTTAAATATGTTTAGTTCTCAAATTTTGAATGAAGATTGGCAAAAGATAATAACTGATCCAGGAAGACCACTGACTAACAAGACAATAGCAGGAGAGTATCCACCGGGATCAGTATTTAAAGTAGTGTCAGCAATGGCATTTCTTGATAGCGGAATTGATCCTAAAGAAAAATATCTAGATAGAAATGGGTATTATGAAATAGGAAAATGGAGATGGAGAGCTTGGAAAGTTGGAGGACATGGATATGTAGATATGAAAAAATCTATTGTTGAATCAGCCAATCCATACTACTATAGATTATCTGACCAAATAGGTCATAAAGCAATAGTAGATACAGCTCGTTTGTTTGGATTTAATGAAAGAACAGGAATAGACATTCCTGGAGAAAAAAGAGGACTGCTTCCAGATGCTGAATGGAAAAAAAAGGCAATGGGAAGCGGATGGTACAAGGGAGACACAATACTTTTATCAATTGGGCAGGGGTATCTTACAGTAACTCCTCTACAGATAGCTGTTCTTTATGCTACAATTGCAAATAAAGGATATGTGTATTCTCCTCATTTAGTAAAAGAATTAGTAGATTTTAGTGGAAAGGATGTAACTCCAATAATAGGAGAAAAACATCAGATAACAAAATTTCCTAAAAAATATTATGATGAATTAAATGAAGCTTTGATAGCAACAGTTGCACAGGATAATGGAACAACAAAAGTTCTTAGAACCCCTGGAATGAAAGTTGCAGCAAAAAGTGGTTCTGCTCAGAATCCTCATTCTAAAACTACACATGCATGGGTGGCAGGATATTTCCCTGCAGATAATCCTGAGATAGTCTTTTCAGTTATATTGGAAGGAGCTGGAGGAGGAGGAGCCATGGGTGGAGGAATGGCTAGAAAATTTATAGATAAATATTTAGAGATAAAAAACAGGGGAAAAGGAATCAATGAAAATTCAGCTAATAATGAGGAGAAAGTTAATTAGGTATATTTTAGTGTTATAGTAATTTTGAAGTAGTGGAGGTACAGAAAAAATACTATTAGAATAAGGAGAACAGATGATAAAAAGAAACAAGGATACAGAGAGAGAATATTCGAAAAAGAAAAAAATAGAAACTAGTGGAATAAAAGAGGTAAAAGATATAAAAGAAAAAATAAAAGCGATAAAAGCTGGTATAAAAGAATTAAAAGGAGATAGAGAAGAAAATAAAATAGAAGTTAAAGCAGAAAGAACTGCTGAAACAAAAGAAACAAAAAGTATAAAAGAAGAAAAAATGTATGTCATTCCTTTAGGTGGACTTGAAGAAGTTGGGAAAAATATGACAGTCATTCAATATAGAGATGAAATAATAATAATAGATTCAGGAGTGACTTTTCCAGATGATAATCTGTTAGGAATAGATTTAGTGATCCCCGATTTTTCATTTATAGAAAATAATAAAGATAAAGTGAAAGGACTTTTTGTAACTCATGGTCATGAAGATCATATAGGTTCAATTCCATATCTTTATCAAAAAATAGATAAAAATATCCCAATGTTTGGAGGAAAACTTACATTAGCTTTAGCTAAATCAAAATTTGATAATCCTGGATTTTCGAAAGAGCTTCCTAAGATGAAAGAAGTAAAAGGAAGAAGTAAAGTAAAAGTTGGGAAATATTTTACAGTTGAATTTATAAAAGTAACTCATTCTATAACTGATGCTTATTCATTAGCAATAACATCACCAGCAGGAGTTGTATTTCATACAGGAGATTTTAAAATAGATCTTACTCCAGTAGACAGCGAAGGAGTAGACTTTGCAAGACTTTCTCAGATAGGAGAGCAGGGAGTAGATTTAATGCTTTCTGATTCAACAAATTCAGAAGTGGAAGGATTTACACCATCAGAAAGAAGTGTAGGAGAAGCATTTAAACAAGAATTTTCAAAAGCTAAGGGAAGAATAATTGTAGCAGCTTTTGCTTCACATGTACATAGATTACAGCAGATAATAAATACAGCAGAAGAATATGGAAGAAGAATAGCTATTGATGGAAGAAGTTTAGTAAAAGTATTTGAAATAGCATCTAATTTGGGATATCTTAGAATTCCAGAAGGAATGATGGTAGCTTTATCTGAAGTAGATGGACTTAAAGATAATAAAGTAGTTATCTTATGCACAGGAACTCAAGGAGAGCCAATGGCTGCTTTATCCAGAATAGCTAAGAATATGCATAAACATATAAAAATAAAAGAAGGAGATACAGTAATAATTTCTGCAACTCCAATACCAGGAAATGAGAAAGCTGTTTCTAATAATATAAATAATCTTCTTAAATATGATGCTGAGGTTGTATTCAAAAAAATAGCAGGAATACATGTTTCAGGACATGGAAGTAAAGATGAACAAAAACTTATGCTTAATCTTATAAAACCTAGATATTTTATGCCAGTACATGGAGAACATAAAATGCTTAAAGCTCATAAAGATACTGCAATTGAAACAGGAGTGCCAAAAAATAATGTTATAATTGCTCAAAATGGAAGCAAAGTTGAAGTAACAAAATCAGCAGTAAAAATTAAAGGAAAAGTAAATGCTGGTTCTACACTTGTAGATGGATTGGGTGTAGGAGATATAGGAAATATAGTTTTAAAAGATAGACAGCAGCTGTCACAAGATGGAGTAGTAGTAATTGTTTTTACAATTAGTAAAGAAACTGGTAAAATAATAGCAGGACCTGATATTGTAACAAGAGGATTTGTATATTCTAAAGAATCTGATGATATAATAAAAGAGGCAATTGAAGCGATAAAAGCTAAATTAAGTAATATAGAGGGACACTCAACAAAAGACTGGAATACATTTAAAAACACTACTAGAGATATAGCATCAAAATATTTTTATAATAAAACTAAAAGAAATCCGGTAATATTACCGATAATCATGGAGATATAAAAGGAGAAAAAATATGGCATTAACAAGTAAACAAAGAGCATTTCTAAAGAAAAAGGCTCATGAATTAAATCCTCTAGTAAGAATTGGAAAAGATGGAGTAACTGACAGCCTTATTCAAAGTATATTAGAAGCTATAGATTCTAGAGAGTTATTAAAGGTAAAAATACTTCAAAATTGTGAAAAAGAAAAAGAGGAAGTTTTAGAAGAATTTTCTAAATGCAGTGAATTTGAAGTTGTAGGAATAATTGGAAGAACTATTATATTATTTAGAGAAAATAAAGATAAACCAGCTATTTCATTGGAACTGAAAAGTATTAGGTAGAAAATGTATTTAGGAGGGAAGTTATGAGTCCCGGAATAATTTTTAATAATCGAGTATTGGATGTAGTATTTATAGCATGGTTTATAGCACAATTCTATAAAGTACTAACACCTATATTTAAAAGAAGAAAATTTGATATAACAAGATTGTGGGATACTGGTGGAATGCCAAGTTCTCACAGTTCTACAGTATCATGTCTGACTACATGTATAGCAATACGATATGGAATAAACAGTGATATTTTTGCAATAACTATTATTTTTGCTGGAATAGTTATGTATGATTCTGCTGGGATAAGAAGAGCAGCAGGAAAACAAGCAGGAGTAATCAACTCTCTTATAGAAAAGATACCGCTATTTATTGGAAGAGCTCAGTATAATAAACATTTTAGCAAGGAAAAAGAAGCAAAACTAAAAGAACTCCTAGGACATACACCTGTTGAGGTAGTAGTAGGATGTGCCCTTGGAATAATAATTGGATTGATATTTAAAGTATATCTACAAGGGTAAGGAAGGAATATGGAAAATTTAAAAGATGCAAGTGTAGATGAAATTAAAGAAAGAGCTGAAAAGATAAGAAAAATATTAGTAGAAACTGTGAGTAAAAATGGAGGACATCTTGGTCCAAATCTTGGAGTAGTAGAACTTACTTTATGTCTGCATAAAGTTTTTGATTTTTCTAAAGATAAATTACTTTTTGATGTAGGACATCAGTCATATATACATAAAATATTGACAGGAAGAGAGGAAAGGTTTTCTACCTTAAGACAAAGAAATGGAATTGGGCCATTTATGGATCCTAAAGAAAGTCCCTGTGACCCATTTATATCTGGTCATGCAGGAACAGCTCTTTCAGCAGCAGCAGGAATTGCATTAGCTGATCCTGATAAAAAAGTAATAGTAGTTATTGGAGATGCTTCTATCTCTAATGGACACTCTCTAGAGGCTTTGAACAACATTGGTGCTAAACTGAAAAACCTCATCATTATATTAAATGATAATGAGATGTCTATTGGAAAAAATGTAGGATCTCTTTCTAGGTTTTTTGGAAAGCTGATGGTAAGTGAAAAATATATGAATTTCAGAGATGATGTAAAAGCTATTATAAATAAAATAAGAATAGTAAACAGAGTATCTAATACACTTGAAAGAATGGAATTTTCTATAAAGAATTTTTTTCTTCCATTGAGTATTCTTGAAAGTCTTGGATTAAAATTTCTGGGAGTTATAGATGGACACAATATAGAAGAATTAACTAACACTTTTAATAAAGTAAAGGATATGGAAGGACCAATTTTTATACATATAAAAACTCAAAAAGGCAAGGGATATTCATTTGCTGAGAAGGATCAGGAAAAATTTCATGGTATATCACCATTTGATATGAAGACAGGTTCTACTCCATGTAAAACTAAAACTTATTCTAGCATTCTGGGAGAAGAAATGGTAAAACTTGGAGAGAAAGATGAAAATGTTTATGCTATTTCAGCTGGAATGGTAAAAGGAACAGGATTAGGAGAATTTTTTGAAAAGTTTCCTAAGAGAGCTGTAGATGTAGGAATAGCAGAAGGACATGCTGTAACTTTTGCAGGTGGACTTGCTTCTATGGGAAAAAAACCATATGTAGCAATTTATTCAACTTTTATGCAAAGAGGTTTCAGTCAACTTATTCATGATATTTCTATTCAAAAATTACCAGTTCGTTTTATAATAGATAGAGCAGGTATTGTAGGAGAGGATGGAAAAACTCATAATGGACTTTATGATATTTCTATGTTCACTACTATACCAAACTATACGGTCATTGCTCCTACTACTTGTGATGAGCTCATAGAGGCTCTAGAGATATCAAAGGATTTTGATGATGGACCTATGGTAATAAGAATACCAAGAGAAATTTCTTTTTCATTGGAAAATGATGAAAAATTTCAAATAGGTAAATGGAAAGAAATAAAAAAAGGGGAAAAAATTCTCTTTATAGCAACAGGAAGTATGCTAAAAGAGATTTTAAGTATAGATGAACAGTTAAAATCAAAAAAAATTAATGGAACAATAGTAAGTGCAGCTTCAATAAAACCTCTTGATGAAAAATACATATTGGACAATCTGGATAAATATGATAATATTTTTGTTATGGAAGAAGCTTATGAAAAAAATTCATTTGGAAGCAGTATCTTAGATTTTATTAATGGAATGGGGAAGAGAAAAATTATAAATAAAATAGCAATAGAGAATGGAATCGTGCCACATGGAAAGCGGGGAGAACTTTTGGAAGAATTTGGTTTAAAAGGAGAAAATTTAATTAAAAGAATTGAGGAAAAAATAGATGCAGGAAAAAAATAAAAAAGCATTGGAATTCATAGAAAATCTTTTAGAATTAGAAATGGTAAAAGATTTGGAACTTTTTGATGACCAAGGTGTGAAAGTATCAACTCATACCTATGATGTCTTGAAGATATCTATCGATGAACTCAAAAGAGATTATAAAAATTTTTCTGAAGCTAGGCAGAGAGTAGATTTTTTTGCTATGACAGTAGGAATAATAATCCATGATCTCAGCAAAGGAAGCATTAGAAAAACAGAGGAAAAATTTTCACATTCACAAATGATGCTTAAGAAGCCTGAATATATAACCAGAGAAGCAGATAAAGTATTGAAAGATGTAGAAGAAGCTATTGGAGCAGAACTTAATGATGCCATAAGAAAAAATATAATTCATATAGTGTTATCCCATCATGGCAAATGGGGAAAGATACAGCCTAATACAAAAGAAGCTCACATAGTTCATAGAGCAGATATGTATTCAGCAAAGTATCACAGAATAAATCCAATAGGTGCCGATAAAATACTTGAACTTATGGCTCAAGGTGCTCAACTTGAAGAAATAGCAGAAAAATTGAATTGTACTCAAGGAGTAGTAAAAGACAGATTAAAAAGAGCTAAGCAGGAACTTAATCTAAAAAATACAAAACAGCTTATAAATTACTATAAGAAAAATAAAAAAATTCCAATTGGAGATAATTTTTTTATTCAAAGAGTGAGAGAAACAGAAAAATTAAAAAGAATGGTAGATAGAAAAGGATTTAAAAATATAATGCTTGAAAGTCCACTACTTCCATATTTTAATGATGATGTTATTTTTAAAAAAGATGAAGATAAATAGATGATAATTTTAGAGGTGGAAAATGAAAGAGAGATTAGACATTCTCTTAGTAAAAAATGGTTTTTTTGAAAGTAAGGAGAAAGCTCAAAGAGCTATAATGGCTGGTTTAGTAATAGTAGATGATAAAAAAATAGACAAGAGCGGAACTCTCATAAAGCTAGATAAAGATCCGGTTATAAGAATAAAAGGAGAAATGTCTAAATATGTGAGCAGGGGTGGATTGAAACTTGAAAAAGCCTTAAAAATATTTGGAATGGAACTTACTGGAAAAGTAGTTCTTGATGTAGGGGCTTCAACAGGGGGCTTTACGGATTGCTCACTTCAAAATGGAGCTGAATTTGTGTATGCAATAGATGTAGGAACTAATCAACTTGATTGGAAACTTCGCAATCATAATAGAGTAAAATCTATAGAGAACACTCATATAAAAGATTTAACGGAAAATGATTTAGATAATAAAAAAATGGATTATATAGTAATGGATGTTTCTTTTATATCTATAACAAAGGTATTGGAACATTTGATAAAATTCTGTCAGCCAGAGACTAGACTTATGGCTCTAATCAAGCCTCAATTTGAGACAGACAGAGAATATATAGAAAAAGGTGGAATAGTAAAAGATAGTATGCAGCATATGGAAGCTGTAAAAAGAGTTATTGCAGAAGGAGAAAAGAATGGATTCTATATTGAAGGATTAGATTTTTCTCCAATAACAGGTACCAAAGGAAATGTAGAGTATATATCAATATTTGGACTTAAAGTTGAAAATAAAAAAAATATAGATATAGATGGGATTGTCAAAAATGGTAGGAATTTAGGAGGAGCTGTATGAAAAAGTTGTTTAAGAACAAAGTAATAGTGCTGTTATTTTCAATGATTGTTTTTTCTAATTGTTTTTCAGCAAATGAAGATAAAAGTGGATTTCTTTCAAATATAAGAGAGTTAAAAGAACTTTCTGATATTATGGATATACTTAATGAAAATTATGTAGGTGAAAAGAAAATAGATAAAAAAATCCTCCTTCAAGGTGCAGTGAAAGGAATGTTAGAATCTTTAGATGATCCTCATTCAAATTATTTTACTAAAGCTGAATTAGAAAGTTTTAAAGAAGACTTAAAAGGAACTTATGTAGGGGTTGGAATGGTAGTGCAAAAAAGAGTTAATGAACCTCTTACAGTGGTATCTCCTATAGAAGATGGACCAGCTTTTAAAGTTGGAGTAAAACCAAAAGATAAAATAATAGCTATTGATGGTGAGGCTACATATAAACTTACAAGTGAAGAAAGTGTGAAAAAGCTTAAAGGTGAACCTAATACAAAAGTAAAAGTGACAGTATACAGAGAATCTACAAAAGAAACAAAAGATATAGAAATAGAAAGAGCTATTGTTGAACTTAAATATGTAAAACATAGAATGCTTGATGATAAAATTGGATATTTAAGACTTACTCAATTTGGAGAAAATGTATATCCAGATGTAAAAAAAGCTATGGAAGATCTGCAAAAAAATAATATGAAGGCTCTTGTATTTGACTTGAGAAGTAACCCAGGAGGGGCATTAGATCAAGCCATAAAAATATCTTCTATGTTTTTAAAAGAAGGAAGAGTAGTAAGTGTAAAATCTAAAGAAGGAACAGAACAGGTATCTAATAGAGAAGGTAAATATTATGGAGATTTCCCACTTGTTATTCTTATAAATGGAGGAAGTGCTTCTGCATCTGAGATTGTATCTGGAGCAATAAAAGATAATAAAAGAGGTATTCTTGTAGGAGAAAAATCTTTTGGAAAGGGAAGTGTTCAAACTCTTATTCCATTGCCAGATGGAGATGGAATGAAACTTACTATTGCTAAATATTATACTCCAAGCGGAATATCTATTCATGGAAAAGGAATAGAGCCAGATGTAGTAGTAGAAGAAAAAGAGGGTTATATGCTTTTTGACAGTATGGTAACTAATATAGATGAAACTGAAACAAAAGAAAATAAAAAAGAGATAATAAAAGAAATTAAAGGTGAAGAAGCAGCAGAAAAATATGCTCAACATAAAGATGTGCAATTGGATACAGCTGTAGGAATACTTAAAGGACTTCTTCTAAATAAAGAAAATAGTAAGTAGAAAGGTGAAAAAATATGCTTTATATAGTAGCAACTCCAATAGGCAATCTTGAGGATATGACTTTCAGGGCAATTCGTACTTTAAAAGAGGTAAATTATATCTTTGCTGAAGATACAAGAGTTACAAGAAAGCTTTTAAATCATTATGAAATAGAAAATACAGTGTATAGATATGATGAACATACAAAAATGCATCAAATTGCAAATATAATAAATCTTTTAAAAGAGGGAAAAGAGATTGCACTGGTAACAGATGCAGGAACACCATGTATATCAGATCCTGGCTATGAGTTAGTAGATGCAGCTCATAATGAAGGAATAAAAGTTGTACCAATTCCTGGAGCAAGTGCTCTGACAGCAGCAGCTTCAGCAGCTGGAATAACTATGAGAAGATTTTGTTTCGAAGGATTTCTTCCCAAGAAAAAAGGAAGACAGACACTTTTAAAAGCTTTGTCAGAAGAAGAGAGAACAATAGTAATATATGAATCACCTTTTAGAATAGAAAAAACTTTAAGAGATATAGAACAGTTTATGGGTGTGAAAGAAGTAGTAATTATAAGAGAGATCACAAAAATATATGAAGAAATATTGAGAGGAACAACTACAGAGCTTATAGAGAAACTTGCCAAAAATCCAATAAAAGGTGAGATAGTTCTTCTTATCAAGGGGCGAGAAGATTAATTTAAGGGAGTAGTGTAAATCATGTCAATGACAAAAATAAATTGGTATCCAGGTCATATGAAAAAAACAAAAGACCTGATAAAAGAAAATATGCAGCTGATAGATATAGTTCTAGAGGTAGTAGATGCAAGAATACCTTTATCCAGTAAGAACCCAGATATTTCTATTTTTGCTAAGAATAAAAAAAGAGTTATAGTTTTAAATAAATCGGATCTTGTAGAGAAATCAGAAATACTGTATTGGAAAAAATATTTTAAAGAAAATAATATGGCTGATGAAGTTCTCGAAATCAGTGCAGAAACTGGTTTTAATATAAAGGCACTTTATTCTATTATAGATAAAGTATCAGCTGAAAAAAAAGAAAAAATGAAAGCTAAAGGATTAAGAAAAGTAAACACAAGATTGATGGTAGTAGGTATACCAAATGTAGGAAAATCTAGGCTTATTAATAGGATTGTGGGAAAAAGCAGTGCTGGAGTAGGAAATAAACCTGGATTTACTCGAGGAAAACAATGGGTAAGAATAAAAGAAGGATTAGAATTATTGGACACTCCAGGTATTTTATGGCCTAAATTTGAAAGTGATGAAGTTGGACAAAATCTAGCAATAACTGGAGCAATAAGAGATGAAATATTGCCTATAGAAGATATTTCTTGTATTTTAATTTCAAAAATGATTAAATATGGATTATGGGATGTCCTCAAAGAAAGATATAAACTTTTAGATGAGGATAAAAGTGAAATTATGGGAGAAATTCTTGAAAAAATAGCTCTTAGAAATAAAATGTTCAATAAAGGAGAAAGCCTTAATATCCAGCAAGCGGCATATACAGTCCTTAGAGACTACAGAAATTGCAGATTAAGCAAATTTGGTTTGGACAAGTAATGGAGGAGCAATGGAAAAACTAAATATAGACTTAAATGTTTTAGAAGAAACACTAGTAAATTTTTTAAAAGAAGAAGTAGGAAAAGTAGGATTTAATAAAGTAGTACTAGGATTATCAGGAGGAATAGATTCAGCTCTTGTAGCATTTCTTGCAGCCAAAGCGTTTGGTTCTGAAAATGTTTTAGGAATAATGATGCCATATAGAACTTCAAGCAAGGAAAGTGTTGAACATGCAGAACTTGTAATAAAAGCTTCAGGGATAAAAAGTAAAAAAATAGAGATAACACCAATGGTAGAAGCGTATTTTAACTTAGAGCCAGATATGAATAGCCTTAGAAAAGGTAATAAAATGGCAAGAGAAAGGATGTCAATACTTTTTGACCATTCAGCTAAAGAAAAGGCTTTAGTACTTGGAACATCTAACAAAACTGAAATAATGTTAGGATACAGTACTCAATTTGGAGATTCAGCTTCAGCGATTAATCCAATAGGTGATTTATATAAAACACATGTATGGAATTTATCAAGGCATATGGGTGTGCCAAAAGAACTTATTGAAAAAAAACCAAGTGCTGATTTATGGGAAGGACAAACTGATGAACAGGAACTTGGATTTTCATATAAGATGGCAGATGAAATATTATACAGACTTATAGATGAAAGAATGACTTCTGAAGAAATAATCAGAGAAGGATTTTCTAAAGATACTGTAGAAAAAATAATCAAAAAAATAAAACTTTCACAATATAAAAGAAAACTACCAACAATAGCTAAGATATTAAAAAGAACTATGGGAATGGAATTTAGGTATCCTAGAGATTGGGGAGTATAGCAAATTATCTTATATACAGAGGGAGTGATTTTATTGCCAAAAAGAGAAGCACAATTAAAAGAAGAATTAGATGAATTTCAGAAGGAAAAAGAAAGAATCAGAAGTATTGTTGGACAGATTGGGGGAACAAATAATTCACAGCATAAGATAATAAATCTTTTGTTTGTTGTATTAATAATAGCTCTTCTTATCTTAGGAGTAGTACTTCAAAAGATAACATTATTTTTAACTTTAGAAGTAGCTGTACTTTTGGGAATATTCAAACTTATATGGATGTTTTATGAAGCACAAAGAGCAAGTCATTTTCAATTTTGGATATTGAATTCATTGGAATACAGAATCAATGAAGTAGACAGAAGAGTAAAAAAAATAGAAAAGCTTTTGACTAAAGATAAAGAGCATAAAAAGGATGTTGAAGAAAGAGATACTGAAAATACAGATGTAGAACAACAAAAAGCTGAATAGGGGGGATATGTATGGCGGTATACTGGCTGGCAGGAGCAGTATTTTTTGCAGTGGTGGAACTTATAGTTCCTGGACTTATTTCTATTTGGTTTGCTTTGGCAGCAGCTATTACTATTTTCTTTTCTATGGCAGTAGATAGTGGATTATATCAAGGATATTTTTTTGTGATATTATCAGCTATACTTCTTGCATCAACTAGAAAATTTTCTAAGAAAATGCTTGAAAAAAAAGATGGCAGTGTAGATCGTATAACTGGAAGTATTGTTGAAATAAAAGGCATTGCTTCAAATGGTAATTATGAAATTTATTTTGATGGAAAACATTGGATAGGAAAATCTGATGAAGAATTAGCAATTGGTGATAAAGTAAAAATTTTAAGAATAGAAGGGATAAAACTCGTTCTTGAAAAAGTTGAATGGAAAACTGATATTGATTAAAAAATGAGAGAGGCAATAGTAGGATTTATACCTATGAAAGCACTCTCCTTTTTATTTATAAATAACTTTTAAAATCCTAATAAGATACTTACAATAAGTTCATATCATATATAAAAAAATATTTTTTAATACGAAAAAAGATTTTTATGAATAAAAATAGTTCAGATAAATATTTTTAAAAACACTATTTACAAAAAAATAAAAAGGTAGTATAATACAATCAATATAACATCCTACGTTATACAAAGGATGAAAAAATAGGGGGTTAATATGAAAGTAGCTTTAGTTTATACAAGTACTACACCAGAATTAATAGAATTAGTTGAAGAAGAAGTGGGGAAAGTTCTGCCGGAAGGAACAGAAATTTTATCATATCAAGATCCAAGTATACTAGCAGATGTAAGAACAGCTGGATATGTAACTCCAGCACCTGCAGCTCGTTTGATAGCAATGTATATGAAGGCTGTAAGTGCAGGTGCTGATGCAATCTTAAATATTTGTTCTTCAGTGGGAGAAGTAGCTGATTCTGCACAAAATATTGCTAAGTATACAGGAATTCCAATTGTAAGAATAGATGAAGAAATGTGTAGAGATGCGGTTAGAAATGGAAACAAGATTGTAGTTATGGCAACACTTCCAACAACACTTGAACCAACAAAAAATACTATAAAACGTGTAGCTAGAGAAATGAATAAGCATGTTGAGTTAATAGATTGTCTTATAGATGGAGCATTTGGGTTAGACCAAGAGCAATTTAAAGCATTAATGATAGAATATGCAGGAAAAGTGGCTAATGAAGCAGATGTTATATTATTTGCTCAAGGGTCTATGGCATATTGTGAAGAGATAATTAGAGAAAAATATGGGAAAATGGTTGCTTCAAGTCCCAGATATGGAGCATTGGCTTTAAAAGAGGCATTAACAGCAAAAGGAATGATATAATAGAGGAATAAATAAAACTAGGAGGAAATAAAAATGTTTAAAGAAAAATTAACAAAGATTTTCTCAATAGCAGCAGCAATGATAATATTTTTTTCCTTAATGGGATGTGAGGACAACTCTAAGGATGGAAAAATAATTATTCGTATGACTCATACACAGCAACCAGAGTCTATTAGTGATTTAACAGCAAAGGAATTTAAAAAATATGTGGATGAAAAATCAGATGGAAGAATTCGTATTGAAATTTATCAGAATTGTGGGCTTTCTGGTGGAGATTTGACAAAGGCAATTGAACTAGTACAGGCAGGAAATATAGATATCCATGCATGTGCTCCAGCAAATATTGCGAACTATAACCCAAAATTTTATGCTTTCTGGCTTCCATTTTTATTTGATTCAACTGAAGATTTAGTTAGATTTGTAAACAGTGAAAGAGCTAAAACTGAAATTAACAAATGGTGTAATGATTTGGAAATGACTATGCTTGGAATAAATAATGCTGGTTCTAGACAAATTTCAAGTAATAAAGAAATACATTCACCTGAAGATTTAAGAGGAATGAATATACGTGTTCCAGGAGCAAATGTATTTATAGATTTATATAGAGATTATTTTAAAGCAAATCCAACAGCTATGGATTTTTCAGAAGTGTATACTTCACTTCAGCAAAAAACTATTGATGGGCAGGAAAATCCAATAGCAGTTTTTAATTCATCAAAATTCGCAGAAGTTCAATCAAATGTTTTACTATGGGATGGAGTTCGTGATACAAATATATGGGTAATAAGCAATAAAACATTGGAAAAATTGTCACCAGAAGATGCAAAAATTATTCAGGAAAGTGCAGCAGAAGCCCTTCAATGGGGAAATGATTATCTTGCAGCAAATGAATCTTCAATTATAGAAAAACTTGAAAAGAATGGAACAAAATTTGCAAGATTAACAGATGAAGAGAGAGAGAAATTTAAAGAGGCTTGTGCAGGAATTTTTGTTAAATATGTGAATGTAGTGGGACAAGATGTTATTGATTTGTTCCAGGGCAAATAATAAAAGGAGGATATTGTTATGGATAAATCACAAGGCTTCTTTAAAGAATTTTGGGATAATTTCGAAGAATATTTATGTTCCATAGCTCTGGTAATTATGGCAGTGGTAACATTTATGAATGTATTTTCACGTAAAATTACTTGGTTTAATATGTCATTCAGTCAAGAATTAGTAACAACAATGTTTGTATGGGTATGTTGCTTGGCAGCAGCAAGTGCATTCAAAACAGATTCTCATATGGGATTTGCTTATGTAACTGATAAATTTAGAGGAAATACAAGAGTAATACATGCATGGTTCCGTTTGCTTATATGTTGTGCAAACTATGGAATTTGGGTCATTTGGGGAACGGTTATGGTGTACAGACAATATAAATATGGATTGCTTACAGGGGTTTTGGAGATGCCAAGCTGGCTTATAGGACTGGCAATTCCATTATCAGCAGTATTTTCTATAATTAGAATGATTCAATATGAATCAGCTATAAATAAAGATCCTGAAGAACAGGCTAAAAGAAAGGGGGAATAATTAAATGGCAGCAGCAATATTATTTATATCATTGGCAGTTTTTATACTTTTAAATATTCCTATTTCTATTTCTTTAGGACTATCAAGTGCTTTGACTTTGATGGCTACAGGATCACCATTGGGAGTAATTCCTTCAATGATGCAGGCAACTGTACAGAAGTTTTCACTATTAACTATTCCACTATTTGTATTAGCAGGAGTATTAATGGATAAAGGGGGGATTTCAAAAAGACTTATAAATCTTGCAGACAGTATGATGGGACCAATTCATGGAGGTTTGGGGTATGTAGCAGTTATAAGTGCTTTATTTTTTGCAGCAATATCTGGATCGGGGACAGCTACAGTAGCAGCAATGGGATCAATTTTAATACCAGCGATGATAAAGCAAGGATATGATAAAGGGTTTTCAAGTGCACTATCTGCAATATCAGGTTCACTAGGAACAGTAATACCTCCAAGCATAACATTTATTATTTATGGAATGATAACAGGAGAATCTATTAGCGATTTGTTTCTTTCAGGAATTGTTCCAGGAATAATATTTGCAGCTATGCTTTGCTTAACTGTATTTATTTATTCGAAAAAAAATGGCTGGAAAGGAGATAAACCAAAAGCAAGCAGAAAAGAAATTATGAAAATTTTCTGGGGAACACTTCCAGGGTTCTTGAGTCCAGTTATTGTACTGGGAGGAATTTATTCAGGATTCTTTACACCAACAGAAGCAGCAGCAGTGGCTGTAATATATAGTTTTATTGTAGGAAAATTTGTTTATAAAGAACTAAATTTTGAAGCATTAAGAGAAACATTGTTTAGTACAGCAAAAACTACAGGAATTATTTTATTAATTATTATGAATGCAGGTATATTTTCATGGATTTTAACACAACAGGGAATTGCAACTCAATTAACAGAACTTGCAATTGGATTTACTACAAATAAATATATAATGCTGTTAATAATTAATATTGTATTCTTAATGGCAGGTTGTGTTATGGATAATACAAGTGCACTTTATATAATTGTACCAATAATTCTTCCAATAGCAAAAGCATTAGATATTAACTTAGTACATTTAGGAGTAATTTTAGTATTAAATCTATCAATTGGGCAAGTTACACCACCAGTAGGACCAAATCTTTATGTCGCGGCTGATATAGGTAAGGTTAAATTTGAAGTAATTTGTCGTAAAATGGTTCCATTATTGCTAATGTCTTTAGTAGCACTTCTGATTATTACATTTGTTCCTTGGTTAACAACATGTTTAATATAATAATTGCACAAAATTTCAGTTTGTTATATACTTAACTATAGGTATGTTATATAGAAGGGGTAATAATTAATGAAAGAGAATAAATTTATGTCAGTTTCATTAGCTAATAAATCAGTAGTGGAACGAATAACAGATCAAATTACAAATGCAATTATTAATGGAGAATTAAAACCAGGAGATAAAATTCCAACTGAAGTAGAATTATGTGAATCATTTGGTGTAGGAAGAAATTCAGTACGTGAAGCAATAAAAATTTTAGAAGCTTATGGAGTACTTGAAATCAGACGTGCAGATGGGACATATATACGTCAAGAATATGATGACAAAATGCTGTATCCAATCTTATATGGAATTATTTTGCAAAAAGATTCTAAAGAACAGATAGTAGAATTGAGAAAAGTAATTGATGTAGGAATTTTTCAGGAAGCAATGAAAAGGATGACAAAAGAAGACTTTAAGCAATTAGAAGAAGAATTGTCTAAAATGGAGGAAAAAATTAATAAGGAAACTCCATCACCACAGGAAATGTTTGAAGCAGATGTAAAATTTCATACTGTCATTGTAGAAATTTTAGATAATCGTCTTTTAGAAAGTATTGGATATTATGTAGATAAAATTACAAAATCTAGTCGTATAATTGCAAATGAGTATATTTTAAAGCATGGGCATCAGGAAGATTTTATAACACTTCATAGAGAAATAATTGAAATGTTTAGAGAAAAACAATCAGAAAGAATTCATGAAATAGTAGAAAAACATTACAAATATTGGGAAAAATAGAAATAGCCGCGAAAATAATGCGGCCTGGAAAACGGGCTTTAATTTAAAGTCCGTTTTTATTTTTAAATTAAAGGAGGATAATAATGATTTATAAAAAAGCAAAAGAGATAGAATTTATTCCAATAGAACATTGTATGGGGGGAGAAGGATTCGTAATGATGGAAAAACTTTTAAATGCTCCAGATGAAATGCTGGGAAAAGGGAGAGCATACGTACGTCATACACTTAATTCAGGAGTAAGTATAGGAATGCATACTCATGAAAAAGAAATGGAAACAATGGTGGTAGTATCAGGGAAAGCTACACATATTGTCAATGGAGAAATACAGCATTTAGAAGCTGGAGATATTATTGGGGCAATGCCAGGAGATACTCACAGCATAGCTTGTGAGGGAGAAGAACCATTAGTAGTAATAGCTCAAGTATTATATGAATAAAAATTGATCAGGAGGAAAAAATGACAAATAAAGTATTAATTTCTGTGGCACCAGTTTCTGCTGCGGATAAACATATAGATCCAAAAAAAATAGCAAAAGATGTAATTGAATGTGCAAAGGCAGGAGCAGCAATGGTTCACCTTCATGTACGTGAGAAAGATGGAAGTTTGACACCTGATCTTACTGTATTGAAAGAGACAGTAGAATTAATAAGAGCTGAATCAGATATTATTATTCAAGCATCAACTGGTGGAATATCTAATCTCACTATAGAGGAACGTTGCGCCCCTTTATACTATGATAAAGTTGAAGCTTGTTCTTTAAATGTAGGATCTACAAATCTTGGAAATGCAGTTTACTGTAACCCTATTCCAGAGGTAAAATATTGTATAGAAGAAATTATAAAAACAGGTAAAACACCAGAGATAGAAGTATTTGAGATAGGACATACACATCAAACAACAGAGCTTTGCAAAGAATATAATATGAAAATGCCGCTTTTATTCAGTGTTGTACTTGGTCATCCTGGGGAAGCTCCAGGAACACCAGAAGCTTTAATGGCAATGGTAAATTTTATTCCTAAGGATGCAATATGGGGAATTACACATGCTCATAGAAAAGATTTTGGAATTATAGCAGGGGCTCTTGGACTAGGAGCTAAGACAGTACGTATTGGTTTTGAAGACAGCGACTATTTAGATCCAGAAACTAGAGTAGATACTAATGTTCCATTGGTAGAAAAAGTAGTGAAACTTCTTCATGCAATGGATAAGGAAGCAATGACACCAGATGAAGCAAGAAAAATGCTGAATATGTAGGGGGAAAAAGAATGAAAGAGATTGCACTGGAGATTGAAATATTAGACTCATACAAATCAATGAATGAAGAAGAACTAAATAAACAGCTTTTAGAATGCGTAGAAAAAAATGAGAAAAAAATCATTGTTTTAGATGATGACCCTACTGGAGTACAGACAGTGCATGATGTGTCTGTATATACAGACTGGTCAGAAGAGAGTATTCGTGAAGGATTTAATGAGACTGGAAAACTGTTCTATATATTAACTAATTCCAGAGGATTTACTGTGGAGCAGACTACAAAATGTCATACAGAGATAATTCAGAATGTAAATAAGATTTCTAAAGAAACTAAGAAAGAATATATGATTATAAGTAGAGGAGACTCCACTTTAAGAGGACATTATCCTTTAGAAACAGAACTGCTTCGTAAAGGGTTTGAAGCCGATGGGGCAAAACATGTAGATGGTGAGATTATGTGTCCGTTTTTTAAAGAGGGAGGAAGATTTACCATAGGAAATATTCACTATGTTAAAAATGAAAATCTTTTAGTACCAGCAGGGCAGACAGAATTTGCTAAGGATAAAACATTTGGATATACATCTTCAAATTTATGTGAATATATTGAGGAAAAAACAGAAGGAAAGTATCAGGCTGATGGAGTAACTTGTATTTCTTTGGAAGAACTTCGTGGAATTAAAATTGATGAAATAACAGAAAAGCTATTAAAAGTGGAAAATTTTGGAAAAGTGGTAGTTAATGCAGTGGACTACTGTGACTTGAAAGTCTTTGTAATAGCTTTGTATAAAGCAATGGAACAAGGTAAGAATTTCATGTTCCGTGTAGCAGCAGCGATTGTTAAAGTTATTGGTGGAATTTCTGATCAACCTCTTCTTACAAGAAAAGATATGGTAGTTAAAGAAACAAAAAATGGCGGAATAATTGTAGTTGGTTCACATACTCAAAAAACAACAAGTCAGGTAGAGGAATTGAAAAAATTGAAGGATCTTATTTTTATGGAATTTGATTCTGATCTGGTACTTGATGGAGCAGATTTTCAAAAAGAGATAGAGAATACACTAAAAACTGAGGAAGAGTTGATATCTTCTGGAAAAACAGTTGTAGTATATACAAAAAGAAAATTGCTTGTTGTGGAAAATGACACTAAGGAAGATGCTCTTATACGTTCTGTAAAAATTTCTGATGCAGTGCAGTCTTTAGTTGGAAAACTTAAAGTAACTCCAGCTTTTGTAATAGCAAAAGGGGGAATAACTTCCAGTGATGTTGGCACAAAGGCTCTTCAAGTAAGAAAAGCCAATGTACTGGGACAGATATGTCCAGGAATACCAGTTTGGCAGACAGGAGCAGAGAGCAAATTCCCAATGATACCATATATTATTTTTCCGGGAAATGTAGGAGAAGTAACAACATTAAAAGAAGCTGTGGAAATTTTATTAAATAGAAAATAGAAAGATTGCTAAATTATTTAATCAGGAGGGGAAATGTCTTATAATTATAAAGAGTTAGGGCTGGTAAACACTAGAGAGATGTTTAAGAAAGCTAATGAAAATGGATATGCAGTTCCAGCTTTCAATTTTAATAATTTGGAACAGGCTTTGGCAATAATAGAAGCTTGTGCAGAAACAGGGTCGCCAGTGATACTTCAATGTTCAAAAGAGGTTATAGAATATATAGGAGCAACAATGATACCCTTGATAGCAAAAGGGGCAGTGGACTATGTAAAAGCATCAGGGTCAAAGATTCCAGTAGCATTGCATTTAGATCATGGTTCAAACTTTGAAATGACTAAAAAATGTATAGATATTGGTTTTTCATCTGTAATGTTTGACGGATCTCATTATCCCTTTGATGAAAATATAGCTAAAACAAAGGAAATTGTAGAGTATGCTCATTTAAAAAATGTCACAGTAGAAGCTGAACTTGGGGTATTAGCAGGAGTAGAAGAGGGAAAGAAAGTAGAAAAACATGAATTTACAAGACCTGAGGAAGTAGAAAATTTTGTTAAACAAACAGGAGTTGATTCTCTTGCCATCGCCATAGGAACTTCTCATGGAGCTCATAAGTTTAAACCAGGAGATGATCCCAAATTAAAGTTAGAGGTATTAGCAGAAATTGAAAGAAAGATACCAGGATTTCCAATAGTTCTTCATGGTTCTTCAGCAGTACCAAAGCAATATATTGAAATGATAAAACAGCATGGTGGAATGATAAAAGATGCTATTGGAATACCAAATATAGAATTAAGAAAGGCTACAAAATCTGCTGTTGCTAAAATTAATGTAAGCACAGACGGTTCTTTAGCTTTTACGGGAGCATTAAGAAAATTTTTAATGGAAAAACCAGAAGAATTTGATTTAAAAAAATATTTAGGTGCAGCTAGAGAAGAAATGAAAAAGTATTATAAAATAAAAATTATTGATGTATTTGGTTCTGATGGGGCATATAAAAAAGCAACAATAATATAAAAATAATTCTATATAGAAAAAACTAGAGCTGTAATGAAAATATAGAGATTTTAAAACTGTTTTAAATATTACTGGAAATACTTTTATAATTCCTAAGAGTGAAGAAGAAGTTTCTTAAGAAAAGGGAACTTGAAAATATAAGAAAGCAGAAATATAAAATGGATATTTTTTAAGGAAGACAAATTAAAAAAAATTGTCTTTCTTTTTTATCTTTAAGAAAAATGAATAATGTAATATTTAATTTAACAATAAAAAATAATAAGAGTAGATTTTAAATTTTCTGATGTCAGACTGGTATAGATAAAAAAATAAGAAAAATGAAAGGTAAATTACCTAAATTTGTGAAAAAATTATAATATTTTACTTTGCTTTTATATAAATTATAGTTTATAATTAAAATAAAATCATTTAAATAAGAGGGGAAAACTATGAAGAAAAAAATACTAAATTATTTGGATGGAAATTATGAAAGCTTCAGTAAAAGTTTTAAGAAAATAGCTGATTATATAAAATATAATCAAAGTATAATATCTTTCATTTCAATAAATCAATTAGCCATAGAAACAGAAACAAGTCCAGCTACAATCACAAGATTTTCAAAAAATCTTGGTTTTAAAGGATATCCAGATTTTCAAAAAATATTCCAAAAAGAAGTAGAAAAAGAAACATCCTATATGAAAGGGCTTAAAAATAGTATAGGAGAGGCTGCTACTGGAAGTAATATAATTAAAGATATTATAGATACCAATATAGAACTTCTTCAAGAAATGGATATAGTAGAATTAGAAAAATCTTTAGATCAGGCTGTTGATTGGATAAAAAACAGCAGAAAATTATATGTATTAGGAGCTAGGGGATCATATGCTCTTGCATATTATCTTTATTTTATGCTGAAAGAGTTTAGAGAAGGAGTAGAACTGATGATATCAGGAGCATCAGATTTTACTGATAAATTACTTTATTCACAAAAAGAAGATTTATTATTTACAATATCTTTTCATCCATATACAAACTTTACATGTCAAGTAACAGATTTTTTTAAGGAACATGGAAATAAAGTAATTACAGTGACAGACAAGAAAGACTCTACATTAGGAAATATATCTGATCTTGTGTTGACAACTAAAAATGGTGAAAAAGCATATACTTTTGTTCCAGGGATAGTTTTGATTAATGCACTTTTAGTAAAGTTAGGAATGGAAGATAAAGAAAATGTTATGGATAGATTTGATAAATTAAAGGAAATAACTGATAGATTTAATATATATATAGATAAATAGTATATGTGCAGGAGATGAGATATGGAGAAAATTAAGTATTCAGATTTTGCTAAACTTGAAATGAGAGTTGGAAAAATAATCCAAGTAGAGAAAGTACCTACTGCTGATAAGTTATACAAAGTGCAAATAGATATAGGAAGAGAAAATACTGTACAAACTGTAACGAGTCTTGTGGACTATTATACTCAAGAAGAACTTTTAGGAAAAATAGTTATTGTTTTAGTAAATCTTGAACCTGCAAAAATGAGGGGAGAACTTTCTCAATGTATGCTTTTATGTGCTGAAGCGGAAGATGCATCAAAGAGTATCCTTTTGACACCAGAGAAAGAAATTGAACTTGGAACTAGAATAGTTTAATTTTATACAGATATAGGAGAGATGAAAAATGAAAAGAGTAGGATTTATTGGCTGCGGAAATATGGGAGAAGCTTTTCTAAAGGGAATAATAAATTCTCTTATAGTAGAAATAAGTGATATAAGTGTCTATGATTCAGCAAGAGGAAAAGAAATAGAAAATAAATATGGAGTTAAAGCTCTTAAAAATGAGCTTGATCTAGTTCATAATAGTGATATAATTTTTCTTGCAGTAAAACCTAACATTTATTTTGATGTAATTGATGAGATTAAAGACAGTATCAACAGCAGCAAAGTGTTAGTAGCAATGGCACCTGGTATAACTATGGAAGATATTCTTGAAGAAACAGAAAATAGAAACAGCAAAATAGTTAGAACCATGCCCAATCTTCCATTAATGGTACAAGAGGGATGTATAGCTTATTCCTTTAACGAAAATGTTGAAGATGAAGAAAAAGTATTTTTTAAAGATCTTTTTGAAAAAATTGGAATGGCAATAGAAATTAAAGAAGAACTTTTTGATGCTGTAATAGGAGCTTCAGGATCATCACCAGCATTTATGTTTATGTTTATAGAGGCACTGGCAGATGCGGCAGTCTTAGAAGGACTTCCAAGAGCAGCAGCTTATAAATTAGTAGGACAGACTCTTATAGGATGTGGAAAGCTTTTCCTTGAAAGTGGAAAACATCCAGGAGAATTAAAAGATAATGTTTGTTCTCCTGGTGGAACAACAATAGTTGGAGTGAAATCGCTAGAGGAAAATGGATTCAGAGGTGCTATAATAAAAGCAGTTGTTGAAACTATAAACAAATCTAAAGAAATGACTAAAAAAGATAAATAAATTTATATAAAAGGGTGGAAAAAGAAAACATAAATATTTCTTTTTCCATTTTTTTTAGAGAAAATAACTGGATGAAAAGATATTAAAAAGTTGAATAAAATAACTATATTGGGTAATATAACTGATGGTTTTAATTCAGATAGCTGTTATGAGTATTTTATTCAATAGATGCAGTTCATAGGAACCTCTATAATGATAATAGGGATAATTATAGTTAAAAAAATAGAAATATTAATTTGACAATTCTTGAGAATACACGATATACTAGAATATAAAACTAAAAAAGGAGAGAGAAAAGTGAAAAACAGAAACATAGCTTTGTGCATAATTTTAACACTTGTAACTTGTGGAATTTATAGTTTATTTTGGAATGTTAATTTAAACAATGATTTTGCAGAGCATAATGGGAAAGAAAAAAATGGATGGATGATTATACTCTTAAGTATAATTACATGTGGAATATATTACTTTGTATGGATATATAGAATGGGAGAAGAAATAGAGAAAGCTGGAGGAAAGAATGAGGGAATAGTCTATTTATTGCTGAGCCTTTTTGGTTTTGGAATAATAGCTATGGCTCTTATTCAGCATCAGGAAAATGAATTATGTCCAAAAATAGAGAACTTATAATAGTTATATTTATTGGGGCTTTTATAAGTTTTATAGTAGGAATTATTTTCAATAAAAGTATATGTCTTTTTATAAATATATTTGGGATACCATGTCCAGCCTGTGGAATGACAAGAGCATATATTTCTCTTGCCCATTTAGAAGTAAAGAAAGCATTCTATTATCATCCACTTTTTTGGAGTGTACCATTTATCCTGTTAGGGTATAAAAATAAAAAAATTGTATATATATTGGGAGTTCTTTTTATAGGTGTCTGGTTGGTAAGGATGTATCTTTATTTTCCATATATAGAGCCTATGAAATTTAATAATAAAGCTGTATATATAAAAATATTTAATAAATTAAGAAATATAATAAAATAAGAATAATGAAGAGGCTGTTGCAAATTCAAAATAGCCCAATTACCCAAAAAGCTGACTTGAAGT
>ERZ773144.284-NODE-284-length-52595-cov-12.048287_pt1 | contig 52595 bp, 39 predicted proteins | sample MGYA00580849_ERZ773144 | MGnify/ENA primary metagenome ERZ773144 (study PRJEB29015, sample SAMEA2737861) | human gut metagenome | biome: human gut; feature: human-associated habitat; material: faeces | place: China | collected 2012 ...
TAATCCAGGATCACGCTGTCCCCGTGTCCGTCCGAAAATACACGCCCCGCAAGGTGGAGGAGCAGGTCATCCTCCTCGAACATCCGGTCTAAGATCAGCTGGGATACCAGAGCCGCGAGACGTTTCACACGGATCTGCTCCTCGCCGAACTCCTTTATCATCTCGTATGCCTGAACCATGTAATTCTGGACGATCAGTGTCTCGCAGACATCCACACGTTCCGGTCTGGAGAGTGTCCTCTTGTCAAGTTTTAAGAGGTACGCTCCACCCTCCGCATCCATGGCCTCATCGTCGCCGAAAAGCGCCGCACGGTAGTAGGAAATGATCCTCGTCAGCATTTTCTGCTGGTAGGCCGGCTTCACCGGGAGTGTATCCAGAACAGTCTCGATCCCGGTCACATCTTCCTTCTCAAGGTCCTTTTTCTCCATGATCTCCAGACACGCCTTCATCTTTAACATCGGGTGGTCCGGGTACATCTCAAAGCATTTTTCTTCCAGTTCCTTCTCATCGAGAACCGGTTCCTTCGTATATTCCACGTCCATGTACCTGTTTCCGAAGGTATCCTGGAACATAATCACGCTGTCCTCAAAGAACAACGGCACATAGGCGGTCTGATTCTGCAGCGGGTAGGCATCCTCACCGGTCAGGATCTCGTTGGAAACGATCACATACTTCATCGCCGCATCCTTCACCTGGATCCGGTTTGCCTTTAAGATACCGGGCAGCACCCGGGCCACCTGATTATCGATCATATCGCGGTAGATGATATGTTTGTAGATCACCGCAAGTCTCCTGTTGATCCGGGACTCGAACAGCTGCTCCATGGCAAACTTTTCCATCTCCCGCTCGTACTTTTTATAGAGCGGATCGTCCTGCGGAATATAGGCCGCCACATTGGCATAGAGGGCTGCACGGCTCTTCTGGTCCAGATGGGCGCACTCATAGGAGAAGTACAGCAGTACCTGACGCGGCATCATCTTCTCATAATCATCCGGCAACGCGTAGAGGAAATATTCGTAGATCCTCGTGAGGCTGATCTCCTCATTGATTCCCTTCTCATACCAGGAGAAGCTCTCTTTTCCGCGGACATTTCCCTTAATTAACAGACAGCACACCGCCGTCAGCATGTCCTTCGTCGGGTATTTCTCGCAGAGCTTTGCAAGCAGGCGGTAATACAGGCGGTGGAAGAACTTTGCTCCCGGCGCCAGCGCGCAGATCCGCTCCGCCAGCTCCTGCCCCACGAGGCCATTCATGACTCCGTAGTAGAGGGCATGGATCTCAAAGGCATCCATCGTCTTTAAGAGTTCCGGATTCTTCCCGAAGAGACGCACCGTCTCAATATAGAGGAACGGGCTGCGGCAGCCATTCTTATACTGCATCTTAAAGCTCTCCGCGAGGGCTTCCTCCTCCTCGTACATCTCCGGCAGCATCTTTAACTGCAAAAGCTGCAGATAGAACCGGCCGTTGACGTCCTCCAGCTTTTTCCTGAACAGGCGGACCACAGCGTCCTTCTTCTCCTCGTCCGGTTCCAGACGGTACTGCAGGTACTGGTAATAACAATAGAGTGTTCCGATCCGGTCTCTGAGGGCAGAAACGGTATCCCACGCATCGTCCAGACATAAAGCCGCCTGATCCGGTCTCTCCGCGTCCAGATAAGTCTCCGCCTGCAGGAGGGACAGGATCACAGAACCGCCGTTTGCGCCGCGAATGGCATCCAGCTCGTTCTGGATCTTTCCGAGGACAGCTTTTTTCTCGTAGAGACCGCTCTCGTAGGCCTCACGGAGTTTCATGTACCGGCAGACACCGGCTTTGCTGATCTCGCCCTCAGCGCGCTTTCGATCCGGCTCTTCTCCCATAGCCTCGATCCGGATCACGGTGTCACCGTGGACGGTAAGAAGGCGGATCGCACCGAGGTTCTTTCCCTTGTGCATCCTCTCCGGGTGGATCCTGAATCGCAGATCCAGACGGTCCTCTTCGAAATCCGCCTGAGTGATGACCTTCTTCGGGATCTCGATGAAATCGCCGTCAGCGCGGACTTCCATGTAGAGATAGCCCCAGGTATTTTTCCGCAGGACGACCTTGTCATTCACGATATCCTTCGGCTTGTCATAGATCTTCTTTGCCGTGGATAAGGTCAGCTCGATGGGTTCCTTCACTCCTGTCGCCAGAAAGAATTCCTCCAGGGCATTCTGGCGGTTTCCGTGTCCCCTTAATCCTTCATAGATCGTGCGGATCCGCAGATCCTTAAAAAGCGGCGCTTCCGTAAAATCCCGGTACTCCATGAGGCGCAGCGCCAGTTCCATATCCTTTTTCGCCAGCTCCACAAAATCATCCATAGATTTTAATGTGGACAGGACACGGACAGACTCGATCATTTCCACACGAAAAAGAAAAGGAACCTCCAGTTCTCCGCTGTTTGTTACAAGCGTGAAGTTTCCCTTGATCAGGTCTCCGTTCTCGCACCAGGAGGTGTCGACTTCGTAGACAATATGGTTTCTTAAGCCCCCGAAAGCGCTCTTTAAGATCTTCACACGGCTGTGGCTTGAGTAGGCAAGGCCTTTGATATATAAATTGTTCTCACTTGCTAAGTATAGCTCTCTTTTATAAACCGTATCGCTCCCCAGAGTCTCCTCGATCTTCACAGGATCCAGAAACAGCTTCGGCATCTCCGCGTCCACGATTCCTCTGGAAAGGCGCATGATCCGTTCTCTCATATATTTTTCACCTTATATTTATAATCCGATTATGTACGAAGGCTGCAGGTTCCGCCAACGCTTCCGATTCCGCATCGTCAGAACCAGCTGCCGGTCTGAACTTTCTTATGGTCATCGCAGGCATATGCTCAGACCTGCTGATTTATTACGTGGTATCATCATAGCACATTTCCTGATCAAATTCACTACAAATTTCGACCTTTTTCATACGATGGAGGAAAAAGGGCTTGAATACCGCTGTGGAAACCTGTAAAATAGATGTATTCGCAGTGATTAAAAGGAGCTTCCCGTGTTCTGCCTGTAAGACCGGTTCCGCCTGATCACTGGATTCCGTGTAACTGTATTTTTCACCGTTACCAACGATTTTTTGCCAAAGGAGCCCCTGCGTATGTTATCTGATCCGATCACGCTCTACAAATTAATGATCCTCTACATGCTGGACCACGTCAATTTTCCGCTGACAAACTCCCAGCTCACGGATTTCTTTCTGGATCACGAATATACGACATACTTTACGCTCCAGCAGGCGTTAAACGAACTGAAAGAAGCGGGGCTGATCCGGATGGAATCCACCCACAACTCCTCCCGCTATGAGATCACCAAAGAGGGCGATGACACTCTCTCCTTCTTCGGAAACAATATCTCCCCGGCGATCATCGAGGATATCGACAGCTACTTAAAGGAGAACAAATTCCGCTTAAGAAACGAGGTCGGCGTCATCTCCGATTTCTATAAATCCACAAATCAGGACTATATCGTCCACTGTGAAGTCCGGGAAGGCAAATCTGTCCTCATCGGCTTCGACCTCTCCGTCCCCGACAAGGATCAAGCTGAGACTATGGCCAGCCACTGGAAGGAGCGGAGTCAGGATATCTACGCTTATGTGATGAAGACCTTGATGAAAGGTTAAGATATGCGTTTTGAAGTCTGCCTCCGGCAAATTTTCTGAATTGTACGCGAAAACGGCACCTGCCGCAGGGAAATTTCTGCGGCGGATGCCGTTTTTCAGTACTTCTAAAATTTAAAGGTTCTGCTGCGCCTCTTTCGCCGCCTTCTTCGCCGCCCACTCCGCAGCTTTCTCTGCCTGGATCTCCTCCTCGGCGGTCAGAAGATCTTCTCCTGCTGCCATCTTGTCAATAAGATTCCAGATGTCCTCCCGGCCCTGTTTTGTCTCGGCGGAGAACGGGATCAGGATATCCTGTTTTTCCATGCCGAGACCGGTGCGGATGAGTTTTACCTGCTTCTGGATCTGGCTGCGCTTGATCTTGTCAAGCTTTGTGGCAATGATGACCGGACGGAATCCGTTGTAAACGACCCAGTCGTACATGGTCTTGTCGTTGGCGGACGGCTCGTGGCGGATGTCCACAAGAAGGAAGACGCATTTCAACATCTGGGACTTGTGGAGATAGTTCTCGATCATCTTGCCCCATTTTACCTTCTCAGACTGCGGAACCTTCGCGTAACCGTAGCCGGGGAGATCCACATAGTAGAGATCTCCGTTGATATTATAAAAGTTGATCGTCTGGGTCTTTCCCGGCTGGGAGGACGTTCTCGCCAGCGCCTTCCGGTTCATGAGCGCGTTGATCAGGGAAGATTTTCCCACGTTTGATTTTCCCGCGAAGGCGAACTCCGGTAGCGTGTTCTCAGGCAGTGTGCTCGTCACACCGCAGACGGTCTCAAGTTCCACATTTCTGATTACCATATATTTCTCCTTGTATGTAACACTTCAGCACTTTCCTTGTCACACGCAAAAATCCATTTCAGAATGACTTTGTCGCTGGGATTTCTGCCTGCCAAACTATACTTTCTTACAGTCGGCGCAGCACGTGCGCGGATCCGCTGAACCGTTACCCTTGTTTTTGCATACCAAAGTCAGTAGCTCTCCAACAGGCAGAACCTGTCAGAAAGCCGTAAACCTTTGTATCCTGGCATTACACGAACGCCTCGCGTACTACGTCATCCATAGTCTTCACAAACACGATCTCCATGCCTTTCGTGATCTCCTTCGAGATCTCTGCCATATCCGGACGGTTCTTATCCGGCACGAGAACCTTCTTCATATGTGCCATTCTTGCTGCCAATGTCTTTTCCTTTAAACCGCCGATCGGCAGTACCCGGCCTCTCAATGTGATCTCACCGGTCATGGCAACGCTTGCGCAAACCTTCTTTCCGGTCACCGCGGAGAGCATGGCTGTTGCCATCGTAATGCCCGCAGACGGACCATCTTTCGGCACGGCACCCTCCGGGATATGTAAATGCAGGTCATGTTCCTTAAAATACCTGCTCTCCACACCGTACCGGTCTGCCACGGAACGAACGTAAGTCAGCGCGATCTGCGCGGATTCCTTCATGACATCACCCATCTGTCCTGTCATCTGAAGCTTTCCATCACCCGGCATTACATTCACTTCGATCTGAAGTGTGTCGCCGCCGACGCTTGTCCACGCAAGACCTCTTACGATTCCGACCTCGTCCTCCTCATTGGCATTTTCGAAGGTGATCTTCTCTTTTCCGAGATACTTCTGAAGATTTCCCTCTGTGATATGCACAGTTTTTTTCTTCTTTTCCAGAAACTCCCTCGCCGCTTTTCTGCAGATCTCACCGATCCGGCGCTCCAGATTTCTCACACCGGCCTCTCTCGTATAGTTGTGGATGATCTTCTCCAATGCCTTATCGCTGAAGGAAAGCATCTCCTCCGTAAGGCCGTTTCTCTCTAACTGTTTCGGAATGAGATACTTCTTTGCGATATGGAACTTCTCGTTCTCTGTATAGCTGGATACCTCGATAACCTCCATACGGTCAAGGAGCGGTCTCGGGATTGTCGACGCATCATTTGCCGTCGCGATAAAGAGAACGCCTGAGAGATCCAGTGGGATCTCCAGATAGTGGTCGCGGAACTTCACGTTCTGCTCCCCATCAAGGACCTCCAAAAGTGCTGAGGAGACATCTCCCCGATAGTCGGCAGAGACCTTATCGATCTCATCTAAAAGCATTAACGGGTTTGACACGCCTGCCTGACGCATTGCATCGGCGATACGGCCCGGCATCGCTCCCACGTATGTCTTTCTGTGTCCGCGTATCTCCGCCTCGTCGTGAATGCCGCCAAGGCTGATCCGGACATACTTCTTTCCGAGGGCGCGGGCAACCGATCTCGCGATGGAGGTCTTACCTGTTCCGGGCGGTCCCACAAGGCAGAGGATCGGGCTTGTGCCTTTCTTTGTGAGGGCACGGACCGCAAGGAATTCCAGTACACGGTCCTTAACCTTCTCCAGACCATAATGATCCTCCTCCAGGATCTCTTTCGCGTGAATGATATCCTGATTATCCCTTGAGACCTTCTTCCACGGCATCTCAAGCACCGTCTCGATATAGGTACGGAGAACATTCGCCTCCTGACTTCCTCCCGGCATACCCTTGAAACGCTGAATTTCTTTTTTGATCTTTTCCTTCGTTTCCTTGTCCGCGTTCAGCTTTTCCAGCTGTTCCATATATCCGTCGGCATCTTCCGTCCCGCTGTCATCTCCCAGTTCCTCACGGATCACTTTTAATTCTTCCCTTAAAATATAATCCCTCTGGTTCTTATCGATGTGCTCCTTCACTTTTCCCTGATAATCCCGCTTGATCATAAGGATCTCGAGTTCCCGCATCAGGTAGTACACGATCCGGTCATACAGATGGCTCCAGTAATCACACTCCAGCATCTCCTGCTTCACAGCAAAATCCCACGGAAATTCATTTGCTGTCTGGGTCAGAAGCTGCTCCAGATCCGTGATCACAAGAAGACTTCCGATAAAATCTTTCACAGCCTTCGGATTCGCGTTTCCGAATTCCTCTAATTTTTCCTTAACGATCCGGCTCATGGCTTCCTTCACAGTGTCGGTAAGCTGTTCTTCCTGCATCGGCGCTTCCGCGACCTCAGCTTCCAGATACGGTCCCTCCTCAAACAGAGTGAGAAGCGCCGCTCTCTTTTCGCCTTCCACCATCACACGGATGATACCGCCCGGCATTTTCACGAGCTGTTTGATCTGGGAGATCGTTCCCATCTGGTACAGATCCGCGACCGCAGGTGTTTCCTGCTCCGGATGACGCTGGGTCACGAGATATACCTTCTGGTTTCCCATCATGGCTGTCTCAATGGCGCGGATCGATTTTTCCCGGCTGATGTCGAAATGCTGTACCATTCCCGGAAGGATCGTGAGTCCGCGGAGTGCCACCGCCGGCATCGTAATTTTCTTATCTTCCATTATTTCTCCTATGAACGCAACTGCCCGGCTTCTTTCCGATGCCTGTCAGCAGTTACGGGCAAATTCTGTTGTGTAAAAAGGCTGCCGTGACATTTCTGTGCGCAGCAGCCCCTCTTATCTGCGGGATACGGGTCCTGCAGGTACAATTTTTCTCATACGGGAACGCCGTCCGTTACGCGATCTCCCCGTTACTCTCTTTTCTGGATCTTCCGGCCAATGCTTTTTTCGGCACCGTCACGTCGCGGTAAACGACTTCCGGCTTTTCCTTTCCGTCCACCGCGTCCTTCGTCACGGTGCAGATTCCCACATTGGAATCAGACGGAACCTCGTACATCGTATCCATCATGACGGATTCCATGATCGCGCGGAGTCCTCTGGCGCCTGTCTTTCTCTCTACTGCCATATGGGCAATCTCATGGACGGCATCCGGAGTGAACTCCAGCTTCACATCATCCAGCTCGAATAACTTCTGGTACTGCTTTACGAGGGCATTCTTCGGCTCTGTGAGGATCCGCACAAGGGCATCCTCATCCAGAAGGTCTAAGGATACCATAACCGGAACTCTTCCCACAAACTCCGGGATCAGGCCGAATTTCGTGAGATCCTGCGGCATCGCCTGCTTTAACAGCTTGCTGATATCCGTATTTTTCTTATCCACGATCTTCGCGCCGAAACCGATGGAACTTGTCTCCAGTCTGGATTCGATGATCCGCTCCAGACCGTCGAAAGCACCTCCGCAGATGAACAGGATGTTTGTCGTATCGATCTGGATCAGCTCCTGCTGCGGATGCTTTCTGCCGCCCTGAGGTGGAACGCTTGCAACAGTACCTTCCAGAATCTTTAACAGCGCCTGCTGGACGCCCTCGCCGGAAACATCACGGGTAATGGACACATTCTCGGATTTTTTTGTGATCTTATCGATCTCATCGATGTAAATAATACCGTACTCCGCACGGCTCACATCATTATCTGCTGCCTGGATCAATTTTAAGAGGATGTTCTCCACGTCCTCGCCGACATAACCGGCCTCAGTCAGCGTCGTTGCATCTGCGATTGCAAACGGAACACCTAAAAGCTTCGCAAGTGTCTGCGCAAGATAAGTCTTGCCGGAGCCGGTCGGACCGAGCATCAGGATGTTGCTCTTCTGAAGATCAACATCACTTTCCATCTTCGATGTGATTCTCTTATAATGATTGTAAACAGCCACGGAAAGAACTTTCTTCGCCTCATCCTGTCCGATCACATAGTCGTCCAGAAATTCTTTGATCTCCTTCGGTTTTAAGAGGTTGATTCCGGAGAAATCCGGTCTCTCCTCCTCCTCGTTTCCGAGTTCTTCCTCAAGGATCTCACTGCAGAGTTCGATACACTCATCACAGATATAGACGCCGTTGGTACCGGCGATCATTTTTCTGACCTGATCCTGATTCTTTCCGCAGAAGGAACATCTGATCTTTTCCTCTGGTCTTACTGGCATGTTCGCACCTCAATTCTAAATTCTTTATGTCTCGCTGCGCTCCGGCACTGTTTTCCGCCTTCGCGCCGTCCGGTCCTAGTGGCCGGAGATCACGCGGTCGATCAGACCGTATGCGGCAGCTTCCTCGGCTGTCATGTAGTTGTCTCTCTCTGTGTCGCGGGCAATCACGTCGAGCGGCTGTCCGGTGTTTGCAGCCAGGATCTTGTTGAGCTTCTCTTTTGTCTTTAAGATCTGCTCTGCAACGATCTTGATCTCTGTCGCCTGTCCCTGGGCTCCACCGGACGGCTGATGGATCATGACCTCAGCATTCGGAAGTGCGAAGCGTTTGCCCTTCGCGCCGCTGGAGAGAAGGAACGCGCCCATACTTGCAGCCATACCGATACAGGTGGTGCACACGTCACATTTAATGTAATTCATCGTATCATAGATCGCCATACCGGCCGTTACAGAACCACCCGGGCTGTTGATGTAAAGGTTGATGTCCTTATTCGGATCCTCGGACTCCAGGAAAAGAAGCTGTGCAACAACAAGGCTTGCTGTCACGTCATTTACTTCCTCCCCGAGGAAAATGATACGGTCTTTTAATAATCTGGAATAGATATCGTAGGAACGCTCTCCTCTGCTTGTAGATTCAAGCACGTAAGGTACTAAGCTCATATTTTTTCCTCCATCTTTTCTTTTATATCTGTTACCAAAGTATTCCTTTTTATGCATTTTCCGGGTTACTGTACAAGGGTAGGAATTTTCTGAACTGAAAATTCCGTACAATACAGTGGTGGTAGTGGATTTTGCCGATTCGGAATGCGAAGCATCGGCAAAATCAGTTACTGTTTGCGCAAGGCGTGAACAGTAACTTTTCCGGTGAAGCTGTCGCCTGTGTCTGGGACCGGCCCGGCAGAAATCCACCTTTTTCCACATATTTTGGAACTATCCCTGTATAACCGATGAGGGATTGCCGCAGAAAAACTCTCCGCAGCAACCCCCTCTGTATGTGGTTTCTGTTCCTCTGTCGGACCATTCCCCACCATGTTTTCCGTGCAGATTAGTCATAAAGTATGTTGCTTTACTTAGTCAACGAACTTAGCCTCAGCTACAAGGAAGTCGATTGCTTTCTGAACTGCAAGATCTTCCTTTAACTGTGCCATCTGCTCTTCGCCGAACATACCCTTGATCTGTTCTTTATCCATCTTGAAGTCCTCAGCCATCTTGTCGAACTGCTCTTCAACCGCTGCGTCGTCAGCCTGGATGTTCTCAGCCTTTACAACTGCCTCAAGAACGAGTCTTGTCTGGATTCTCTTGATCGCCTGCGGCTTCATCTGCTCGCCGATCTTCTCAGCTGTCATGCCTGTGATCTCAACGTACTGCTTGAAGGAAATTCCCTGGCTCTCAAGTCTGCGCGCATAGTCGTTCACCATGCCGTTTACCTGCTCCTCAACCATCTGATCCGGAATCTCCATTGTTGCGTTCTCAATCACCTTAGCAACGACCTTGTCCTCGTCCGCTGTCTTAGCTGCTTCAATCTTCTCAGCCTGTAACTTCTCTGTAAGGTCTTTCTTGTACTCTTCCATTGTATCGAAATCAGATACCTCGCTTGCGAAATCATCGTTAGCTTCCGGAAGCTCTTTTCTCTGGATCTCTTTTACTTTTACTTTGAATACAGCCGGTTTGTTCTTTAACTCTTCTACATGGTACTCAGCCGGGAATGTTACGTTTACTTCGCACTCTTCGCCAGTTGTCTTACCGATTAACTGCTCCTCGAAGTTATCGATAAATGTGTGGGAACCGATCGTAAGCGGATAATCCTCAGCCTTGCCACCCTCAAATCTCTTTCCGTCTACGGAACCGTCGAAATCGATCGTTACCTGATCTCCATCCTCGATACCTCTGTCCTCAACAGTGATAAGGCGGGAGTTTTTTTCTCTTGCGCGCTTGATCTCTGTCTCGATATCTTCCTCTGTAACCTCAGATTTTGTCTTCTGGACTTCTACGCCCTTGTACTCGCCAAGAGTAACTTCCGGCTTAACAGCTACAACTGCTGTGTAAACAAAAGCTTTGCCTTCCTCGATCTCCTCAATGGAAATAGACGGACGGGAAACGATCTCAAGACCGCTCTCTTTTGCAGCGTCCGGATAGCTTGCGTCGATCACTTCATCAACAGCATCCTCGTAGAATACGCCAACGCCGTACATTTTTTTGATCATGTTGAACGGAGCTTTTCCTTTTCTGAAGCCCGGGATATTGAATTTACCCTTATTCTTATTATAGGAGTGCTGTACAGCCTCCTCAAACTTTTCTGCCGGCACTTCAATTGTAAGTTTTGCCGTATTCTTCTCTAAATTCTCCACCTGTACGCTCATTTTATGAGTTCCTCCTTAAATATATCGATAGCGGGGAATAGAAATTTCCCGCCCGTATAATCTCGTAACTGCCGCTTTTTGGCGTTACACGTTTTCCGGCATTATGACCGCCGCTCAGCGAAAAATCCGCCCGCAGGCATCACTTCTCCGTCACGCGCACATAGCACCGCTTGGAATTATAACATAAGACGTTTGAAAAGACCAGACCTAAATTGTAAAAATTCCAGAAAAACACAGGGGTTTTACGGTTTTCCTTAATTTTTTCCAGGCGCAGACTGCCGTATCTGCTGTTCCTGACATTCTTTCAGCGGCCTGCCGCGCCAAAAAGGAATGCCCTGGTGCACCGGGCATTCCAAAACTTTCTGATGAATACCTGTATTTACACAAACATACGGCTATTTTATGTATTGGATCGCTGCCTTGATCCTTTCAGCCTCTTCTTCGCTGACCAGGAGTTTGATAAGCTCTAAACCAAGGTCGATTGCCCAGCCCATACCGCGCCCGGTGCTGATCAGGCGGTCTGTGATGATGCCGTCACCTCTGCAGTCCGCGCCCTCCATCTTCGTCTCAAAGCCCGGATAGCATGTGGCGCGGTGGCCTTTCACGAGGCCAAGCTCCCCTAAGATACTCGGTGCCGCGCAGATCGCAGCCAGGCGTTTTCCTGCTGTCGCATGGGCTTTTAACATCTCTGCAAGTCCCTCATGCGCCTTCAGATTGTTCGTTCCGGCAAGTCCGCCCGGAAGGAACAATACGTCAGCATCGTCCGTGATTTCCTCGAACAGGCTGTCCGCCTCGATCTTAAATCCATGGGAACCTGTCACCATCTTTCTTCCCATGATGGATACAAGCTTCACATCCACCTTTGCTCTTCTCAAGCAATCACACACAGCCAGGCACTCTACCTCTTCCATGCCGTCTGCCACAAACGCGTATACTTTTGCCATTTAAAACTTCTCACCTTTCTTTGCCAATCTGCCTCCGGAAGTTTTCCAGAGGTTACTGCTCGCTTTTCTCATCATCCGTATACGAATAAAATTTTCCATTCAGATAATATCCGCGTCCCGGTCCACCTTCCGATTTTTTCACATCCGTTCCGCGGTCATTTGCAGCGGCCTGCCCTGAAACAGACGGATTGATGGTCTGCTCCGGTCCGTTGTACTTATATGTCTCCTTCGGCACATCACTCCAGCTGTCCGGAGCGCTGTTCTGGTTCTGTCCATTTCCATTTCCATAGAAACCATAACCACCGTAATTTCCACTTTCACCGACATCTCTCACACTGTCCGGCTCCACATACTGACCACCGTAACGCGCGTTATTCTGTACAAACGGTTCCCCTCCGAATCCATTCAGGCGTCCCGAATATGGTCCGCGAAGCACTGCGTAAAGCTCCGCAAAGGTTGCATCCACATATGGCTGAACGAAGAAGGTTCCGATACCGCAGAGCAGGGTTCCTAAAAGCTGCCATCCCAGGAAGGAAAGGCCGAGTACAAAGGCGTTCCATTTCTGTCCATCCATCATCTCTTTCGAGAGTCTTAAAACTTCCATCGTCTTCATATCCGGGTTTTCAGCAAGAATATATGGAACCATCAGATAGCAGTACTGGAAATAAACAGAAACAAAAGCTCCTATCGTAGCGCATATCATTACTGCCCAAAATACACTACCGATCCATTCAACACCATTAAACAAGATCACAAGAAATCCCAACAGACTGGCCAGGATCACAACACTCTCTGTGATCAGTCCCCGAAGGAACTGGGTCCCCACAAGCTTTAAATATCCGTTGGAAAATCCCCAGAAAAGTTTTCCAATGCCCGCCGACTGTCCCGTCACGCGGCTCTCCATATAAAATCTGTTTCGTCCGATCTCAAACAATGGCTGTACAAAAATTCCGATCACGACGGAAATGATCACAATAACGATCACAGCCCCCGCAAAAAGCCGGTAAAACAGGTTGCTCGCAACCATAGATCCGGCATTTCCGGCTCCCGGTCCGTAGGCATCACCAAGTCCCGGGACAAGCTCGATCCCGCTGGCAAGACCACTCCCAGTATTTCCGCTAAGACTTCCATCTCCTCCCAGTTCGCCAGGGATGAGACTACTCTGATCGGTCTGACTGTTTCCTGATTCATTCTGCTCCAGATAACTTGTAATCCTCTGGGTATTCGCGTTCGATCCGCCAAATCCACTGAGGATCGCAAAGATCAGGCTCACAAGAAACGCCGCCCAGTAATAACGGCTCAGACACATTTTCGCTCTGTCTTTTAATTCTGCCCTTGTCCACATACGCTGTTCCTCCTTCTGTTTTCATCATCAAAGTATGACCAGTTGCCAGATATTTTTCTTTTTCCTGTTGCTGTTCGGGGATTTTTCATTCATAAACAGCAACTTTTCTTACAATGATTGTACCATATTTGCAAATAAAAGACCTTACTTTTTCCTTGCAATATGGTATGATTTATTACAATATGTTACTGTTCCCGCCTTGCGCAGGCAGCAGCCGAAAATCCAGAAAGGACATAATTATGGAAATCGAACGCAAATTTCTTGTCATGACCCCGCCTGAAAACTATGAGTCTTTCCCCTGTCATGAAATCGAACAGGCCTACCTCTGCACAGAGCCGGTAGTCCGGGTACGTAAAGAGGACGATACCTGCTACCTCACCTACAAATCCAAAGGACTTCTCGCCAGAGAGGAATATAATCTCCCACTGACAAAAGAAGCCTACACCCATCTTCTCACAAAAGCTGACGGAAATATTCTCACAAAAAAGCGCTACCTGATCCCGGTTCCGGGTCGTGAGGATCTCACTGTGGAATTCGATGTCTTCGAGGGAAAATTCGCCGGTCTCATGCTTGCGGAGATCGAGTTTACCAGCGAGGAGGATGCCAGAGAATTCCCGCCTCTCTCCTGGTTCGACCGGGATGTAACCTGGTCCGGGGAATACCAGAACAGCAGGCTCTCAAAAATGCCCTGAACTGTTCGTATTTTTATATGACAGGGAATTTCCTGTTACATGAAAAAGGCCACCGACGGCTCACAGAACCGCCGATGGCTTTATTAATTTTCCTAAAATTTTGCAGTTTCGGAGATGGATTACATCATTCCGCCCATTCCGCCTGCACCTGCCGGCATTGCCGGAGTCTCTTCTTTGATGTTTGCAACAACAGACTCTGTTGTAAGAAGTGTGGAAGCAACGCTTGTTGCGTTCTGTAATGCACTTCTTGTAACCTTAGCCGGATCAAGGATACCAGCTTTGATCATATCAACAAAAATCTCATTGTAAGCATCGAAGCCCTGGCCAACCGGGAGCTCTTTAACTTTGTTAACGATCACAGCGCCCTCAAGGCCTGCGTTGGATACGATATGGAATAACGGAGCTTCAAGAGCCTTTAAGATGATCTTTCCGCCTGTCTTCTCATCGCCTTCCATCTCATTTACAACAGCTGCAACCTTCTCTGCTGCGTGAACATAAGCAGATCCGCCGCCTGCGATGATACCTTCCTCAACAGCTGCCTTCGTAGCTGCAAGAGCATCTTCCATACGGAGCTTTGCTTCCTTCATCTCTGTTTCAGTAGCAGCACCTACGCGGATAACTGCAACGCCACCGGCGAGTTTCGCAAGTCTCTCCTGAAGTTTCTCTCTGTCGAAATCGGACTTTGTCTCTTCGATCTGGCCCTTGATCTGGGCAACTCTGTCAGCGATCTCTTTCTTGTCGCCGAGACCGTCAACGATGATGGTGTTCTCTTTCTGAACCTTAACGGATTTTGCACGGCCAAGCTGCTCCATTGTAGCATCCTTGAGGTCAAGACCAAGCTCATCGGAGATCACAGTACCGCCTGTTAAGATCGCGATATCCTTTAACATCTCTTTTCTTCTGTCGCCGTAGCCCGGTGCCTTAACACCTACAACGCTGAATGTACCTCTTAACTTGTTGACGATAAGAGTTGTGAGAGCCTCACCCTCGATATCTTCAGCGATGATAAGAAGCTTTGCGCCTGTCTTTACGATCTGCTCAAGGAGCGGAAGGATATCGTTGATGTTAGCGATCTTCTTGTCTGTGATCAGGATATACGGATCGTCAAGAGTTGCCTCCATCTTCTCCATATCTGTGCACATATATGCGGAAATGTATCCACGGTCGAACTGCATACCTTCTACAAGGTCAAGCTCTGTCTTCATTGTCTTGGACTCTTCGATGGTGATAACGCCGTCGTTTGTAACCTTCTCCATTGCGTCTGCAACCATCTCACCGACCTCATCGCTTGCTGCAGAGATTGCTGCAACTCTTGCGATCTGGTCTTTGCTGCTGATCGGCTCGCTCATCTCTGCGATTGCTTTGACAGCCTCGTCTGTGGCTTTCTTCATACCCTTTCTTAATACGATCGGGTTAGCGCCTGCAGCCAGGTTCTTCATACCTTCGTTTACCATCGCCTGTGCGAGAACGGTAGCTGTTGTTGTACCATCACCGGCAACATCGTTTGTCTTTGTGGCAACCTCTTTTAAGAGCTGTGCGCCCATGTTCTCAAACGGGTCTTCTAACTCGATCTCTTTCGCGATGGTAACACCATCGTTTGTGATCAGCGGAGCGCCGAAGGATTTATCGAGAACAACGTTTCTTCCTTTCGGTCCGATCGTTACGCGGACAGTATCAGCAAGTTTATTTACACCAGCTTCAAGAGCTTTTCTGGCTTCAACGCCATATTTAATTTCCTTAGCCATGTTAAAATTCCTCCAATCAAGATTTCCTGTAACCATTTTCTGGTTACTTCGTTCTGAATTCTGAATTTCAGACCGCCCTGAGCGCTTCGCACACGCGGTCCCGGATATAATTTCTCCGATTATTCGATCACTGCAAGGATATCATTCTGCTTAACGATGATATAATCCTCTTCCTCTACCTTTACTTCTGTTCCGGAGTACTTGGAGTAGATTACCTTATCGCCCGGTTTTACCTGCATCTTGATCTCTTTGCCGTCAACAACTCCGCCAGGACCAACAGCGATCACTTCTGCCTGCTGCGGTTTTTCCTTTGCCTGACCCGGAAGAACGATACCGGATTTTGTGGTCTCTTCTGCAACTAACTGTTTTAAAACAACTCTGTCAAATAATGGTACTAATTTCATTACTGACTCCTCCTTGTCATTTTACAAGCTCTTGCGACTATCCTGTAATTTCAGTCACAATTCTTTTTCATTTTTATCTTCTTCAGTCTGACTCAGGTCTTTTCCCTGACCCCTCGTCACAAGTCATGTTATAGCACATGTTGTTAGCACTGTCAAGTCACGAGTGCTAATTATTTTATGAAAAATTTGTGAACCTCTCTGCGGGTCTGCATGCCGCTGTGCTGTCTAGTTCCCGTTTTCTGGTGAAATCCGGCAATTTACTTGAATAATTTATACATTTTTTTTACTTTTTTCATAATTATGTCTTTCATTTTCCCTGGAATTCGATTATGATTATAAATAGCAGACTGGCGGCTGCAGGCGGAATCCTCAGATTTTCGGAACCGCGTAATGCAGCGGAAAGGAGAATAAACCATGTCAAAAAAGAAATCAGGCCTTCTTATCGCATTTGGCGCGATGCTCGGCGGCGCAGTTGCGGCCGGTATCTCCTACTATCTGAAATTAAAATCCTTCAACGATGAGCTGGACCAGGATTTTCATGAATACGAGGAAGAGGAGACCCCTTCTGAGGAAACAGAAGAAAAGACGGAACCTGCTCCAGAGAGAACTTATATTACGATCAATTCCGGAAAAGACACAAACGCTGCGGATGATTCCGTAAAAAAAGAAGAGACTAAAGATTCCGAAGAGACGGCATGTCCGGAACCCACAGACGAAAAAGACTCTGTAAAAGAGGAAAACGTACCGGAAGAAAAAACATCCTCCGTTGTAGTTGAGGACGATACGGAGGAAGGAAAAACCGAATGATACAAAGTCTTCTCCGCTCCATGGAGCTATTGGAAGTCCTGAAAGAAAAAAACCGCAATTTCTCAATCGCGGAACTGGCGGAGGCGATGGATCTGCCCCCGAGCACGGTTCACCGGATTCTGCAGACATTCTGTGAGAAGAAATATGTGATCCGCGACGACAGATCCCACACCTACCGTCTTGGCCCGGCGCTGATTCCTCTGGGAAAAGCCGCTGCAAGAGGGATCCGTCTCCAGGATGCCGCCCACGGTATCCTGGCACAGCTGGCAAAACAGACAAAAGAAGACGCATACCTCGTAATTCCAGTGGGAAATAAGGGACTTGTGATTGAAAAGGTAGATGGTCCGAGCCACTTAAAAGTTGTTGAAGAGTTCGGCTATGAGATGTATATGCACTGCGGCGCGATCCGTAAGGTCCTCCTCGCATGGCAGACACCGGCCTTCATCGACGAATACTTCAAAAACATTATTCTCCACGATCAGGCTTTCCCTCATGTCCGCCCGGATGACCTGCGCGAGGAATTAAAAAAGATCCGCCAGGATGGCTACGCCATCACTCACGGAGAGTATGTCACCGACGCCCTTGGAATCGGGGCACCGGTCTTCAACTCCGACGGTGAACTCGCCGGTTCCATTGGAATCATCGCCCCGGAGATCCGGGTCGATACTCCGGAGTTTCTTGACACCCAGAAAGATCTCGTACAGTTCTACGCATCATCCCTCTCCGCCGATCTCGGATATGAGAAGCATGATGTGTTCCAGTAAACGGAATCAATCCTTGGGATACGCATTTTCGGATGCGTATCCCGTTTTTTTGCGCTTTGTTCCCATGCACGCCTGGTCACAAGCATATGCCCTGTCCCAATCTCTCCCCCAGTGCAGCTGTCTGTAAAACCTAATCTTGACTTAAGTCCGAAAAAAGCTGGCGCGCGTCTTTGCATACCAGCTTTCTTCTATCCAATCCGCTTATTCTTTACTCAAGAGCTTTCCGTAAAAGGTCTACTCCTTTTCGGATTTCCTCCTCCGTGAGTCCTGCATATCCGAGAACGATCGTACTCATCTCCTTCGCCTGCGCTCTCTCCATATAGAACCCGGAAAGTCCGTAGACGCGGACCTTTTTTTCTGCTGCTTTTTCTAAAAGCTGCTGTTCCGGCTCCTTCTTCCTGTCTTTTAAGAGCACATGAAGTCCCGCGAATTCTCCTGTGATCTCAAACCGCTTTTCCAGCGGCTTTAATTCCCCTAAAAGCACGTCATGTTTTCCCTTATAGATCTCGCGCATCCTGTTCAGATGGCGCTCAAAATATCCGCCGGAAATAAATTTCGCCAGGATCCTCTGGTCGACCCTGGACACGGTGGAGGAATAAAATCTTCCTTTCGCCAGGTATACCGACAGCAGCGCCTCCGGCAGCACCATATATCCCACACGGATTGCCGGAGCAATGGCCTTCGAGAATGTTCCCATGTAAATGACACATCCGTTCTGGTCCATCCCCTGAAGTGCCGGGATCGGTTTTCCCTTGTAACGGAATTCACTGTCATAGTCATCCTCGATCAGGTATCTTCCGGGCTGCTCTCCCGCCCAGAAAAGGAGCTCCTGTCTTCTTCTCACCGGCATTACGGTTCCTGTCGGGAACTGGTGGGACGGCATCACAAAGGCTGCCTGTACATCCTGCCCCTCAAGTTCCTTCACACAGAATCCATTCTTATCGATCCCCACCGGCAGTACCTTATGTCCCACACCGGATAGCACCCGGTATGCCTGGCGGTAGGTGGGATTCTCCATGGCGATCACCGCGTCCCTTCCGATGATCTGGGAAAGCAGCATCAGAAGATATTCGTTTCCCGCGCCAATGATGATCTGGGAAACATCGCAGTTTACGCCGCGGGCTGCATGGAGATACTCCCGGATCGCCTCCCTGAGGATCAGATCTCCCTGGGGCTCTCCCTTCAAAAACAGCTCCCGGTCCTCTTCTTTTAAGACCGAGCGGCTGATCTTTCTCCAGGTCGCATAGGGAAATCCTTCCAGATCGATGCCTCTGGGAGAAAAATCGACTTCAAATTTTTCACGAAAAAGCTGCCCCCGGACACTTTCCTTTTTCATGCCCAAAGACAGCTCTTTTTTCTGATCCGGCCGGGCAGCAACAGACTGCGCCACCGGCGGAAAGATTCCGTCCAGTGACGCCGCAAAATAGCCTTTTCTCGGAACCGCCTCAAGGTAGCCCTCGGACACCAGCTGCTCGTAGGCGAGCTGCGTTGTGCTCCGGCTGACCTTCAGGCTCTTCGCAAGCTCCCTGGATGAAGGGAGCTGCTTTTCCGGCCTGATATTGCCCTTTCGGATCTCATCTTTGATATACTGATAGATCTGTTCGTACAAGGGTCTCCCCCCCTGTACGTTTAACGGTACGATCAATTCCATAAATCTTTATTTCGGAAGCTTGAAGGAGCTCTTTAAGGAAACGATACGGTTATATACCGGCTGTCCTTCCTTGCTGTCCTTGCAGTCTACGCAGTAGTAACCGTTTCTCATGAACTGGAAGCTGTCATATGCCTTTGCTTCCATGAGTTTTGGCTCTACATAGGCAGTTGTGATTGTCTTGGAGTTCGGATTTAAGTTCAGGGTTCCGTCAGCGTTCAGCTTGCCTTTCTCCTCATCGACGATATTCTCGTAGAGACGGCACTCTACCTTTCCGGCTGTCGGAGCGGATACCCAGTGGATCGTTCCTTTTACCTTTCTGCCGGTAAAGCCGGAACCACTCTTTGTCTCCGGATCGTATGTGCAGTGGATCTCTGTCACATTTCCGTTCTCGTCCTTCTCGAAGCCTGTGCATGTCACGAAATATGCGCCCATGAGACGTACTTCGTTGCCCGGGAAAAGGCGGAAATACTTCTTCGGCGGATTCTCCATGAAGTCCTCACGCTCGATATAGAGTTCTCTGGAGAACGGAACCTCACGCTCGCCCATCTCTGGATTCTCAAGGTTATTCGGGATGCTCAGCATCTCTGTCTGTCCTTCCGGATAGTTGTCAATGATCAGCTTTACCGGATCAAGGACAGCCATCATTCTCGGACGTTTTAACTTCAGATCCTCACGGATACAGTACTCCAGCATCGCGTAGTCTACGGAGCTGTTTGCCTTGGAAACGCCCACGAGTTCTACGAACATTCTCAGAGCTTCCGGTGTGTATCCTCTTCTTCTGAGGGCTGCGATCGTTACAAGACGCGGGTCATCCCAGCCGTCTACGATTCCATCCTCAACGAGCTTCTTAATATAACGCTTACCCGTTACCACGTTTGTCAGGTACATCTTCGCAAACTCGATCTGGCGCGGCGGGTTCTCGAACTCGCACTCTCTTACGACCCAGTCGTAGAGCGGTCTGTGATCCTCGAACTCAAGAGTACAGATAGAGTGTGTGATGTGCTCAACCGCGTCCTCGATCGGATGAGCGAAGTCGTACATCGGATAGATGCACCACTTGTCACCGGTATTGTGGTGTGTCATGTGAGCGACACGGTAGATGACCGGATCACGCATGTTGATATTCGGCGATGCCATATCGATCTTTGCGCGGAGAACCTTCTCTCCGTCCTTGTACATGCCGTTCTTCATGTTCTCAAATAACTGGAGGTTTTCCTCGACAGAACGGTCACGGTACGGGCTGTTCTTACCAGGTGTTGTGAAGTCACCACGGTATTCCTTGATCTGATCAGCAGAGAGATCACAGACGAAAGCTTTTCCCTTTTTAATTAACTTTACAGCGCACTCGTACATCGTATCGAAGTAGTCGGAAGCAAAGAACAGTCTGTCCTCAAAGTCAGCTCCGAGCCACTTTACATCCTCCGTGATGGAGTGCACGAACTCCGTCTTCTCCTTCGTCGGGTTCGTATCATCAAAACGAAGATTGAACTTTCCGCCGTACTCTTTTGCGAGACCGGAGTTTAAGATGATCGATTTTGCATGTCCGATATGAAGGTAGCCGTTTGGCTCCGGTGGGAACCGGGTCTGGACATGGTCATATACTCCTTCCGCAAGATCTTTATCGATTTCCTGCTCGATAAAGTTTTTGGAAACTACTTCTTTTGTTTCCTCAGCCGGTGTCATATTCTCAGCCATATCAATTCCTCCATTTCGTTTTTTCAATAACATGCCCGTACATCTTTCTTCTATTATTTTAACTCCTGCCATTTTCCAGCAGGACCAGATATCGAACTGTTATATATAATATTTAATACTATCACATTTTTCCGAAGAATTAAAGGGGGAATTTCACATGTTTTTCTCATGTTTCCATCAAATTGATTCCTGCATCTGCATTCCGGTCGGTTCTTTCAGTTTTCTTGAAAATTATAGGCGAAAAACACAGAAAATCCTTTGACGAATTCCGTTTCTGGGATTATACTGTGAGTATAGTATGCTAAAAATTTCACAAAACATATAGAACCCGGAGGAAATGATATGGATAAGAATTCTTTCGATCTGATCACATTTGGCGAGATTATGCTGCGTCTCTCCCCGCCGCGCCATGCCCGCATCGTCGATGGCGATATTTTTGAAAAACGTGCCGGCGGAGCAGAACTCAACGTTGCTTCCGGCGTTGCCCTTTTGGGACTTCGTACCGGTATCGTTTCCAAGCTTCCGCAGAATGAGCTCGGAACTTTTATCAAGAACAGGATCCGTTTTGTCGGAGTATCCGATGACTATCTGGTCTACGATGATACGCCGGACGCAAGACTCGGTCTCTACTACTACGAGATGGGCGCCGCTCCGAGAAAGCCTACGATCGTGTATGACCGCCACCAGGCTTCCGTCACAAGGATCAAGATGAGCGAGATCCCGGAGGACATCTACCACTCCGCGAGAATGTTCCACACAAGCGGAATCTCCCTGGCTCTCTGCCAGAACATGCAGAATGTCGCTGTGGAGCTGATCCGAAGGTTCAAATCTGCCGGAGCTACGATCTCCTTCGACGTAAACTACCGTGCGAACTTATGGGGTGAGGAGGAAGCGAGAAAAACCATCGAGGAGATCCTTCCGTTAGTCGATGTTCTCTTCGTATCTGAGGAGACAAGCCGCCGCATGTTCAAGAAGACCGGTGACCTGAAGGATATCATGAAGAGCTATGCCACTGATTACGGCGTAAAGATCGTTGCCACCACCCAGCGCACGGTCATCAGTCCAAGAAAACACAACTTCACCTCCATCGTCTACGATGCCCGCTCCGATAAATTTTACACGGAAGCGCCGTACAACGATATCGATGTGATCGACCGCATCGGTTCCGGTGATGCCTATGTCGCCGGTGTTCTCTTCGGTCTCTTAAAATATGGAGATCCGGAAAAGGCCATGCAGTTCGGAAACGCCACATCCAGCGTCAAGAACACCGTTCCGGGCGACCTCCCGTCCTCTGACTTCAAGGAAATCGACCGGATCATCCATGAGCATCATTCCACAGGACCTGTCAGTGAGATGAACCGGTAATTACAAATTTGCTCCGTATGAGAGAAAAGGTCTGAGTTTCAGCAGAAATCAGACCTTTTTCTTTTTCATCCAAATTTTTCTTTTTAAATCGATCTGATATACCGTTCTGATGCCGCTGAAAAATTGTTGCCAATAGTTTGTTTCGAGTACGCGACAACCGAAAAATGCCGTGAGAAGATTGCTTTTACCTCTCACGGCATTTTTATTATACTCTTTTACAGATCCAGATCGATAAACTCGAAGTCATCGTCATCCTCGTTCCTCTTCTCAGCCGGTGCCGCTTTCGGCGCTGCCTTCGCGGCCTCCTTCGCGAGGTTCTTTGACAGATCTTTTTCCATATCCGCCACATTCTTTCTCACCGGTCTCTCCGGAGTGTCTGTTCTCTCTGGAACATTCTCTGTCCTCACAGCTTCCCGTCTCTTCGCTGCCGGCCGGCATGTCTCGGCTGCCTCCGGTCTTCTTCGCGGGATCTGGATTTCTTCCTCTTCCTCATCGAAAAGCTCTTCCCCGCGGGCAGCCGGTCTGGACGCAGCTCTTCTCTCTGGCGCTTTCTCGGACTTTCCGGTCTTCTGCGCCTTTTTCGGCTCGGACTTTCTGTTTTTCCGTCCGCCCTCGTAGTCACCGTAATCGTCATCATATCCGCCGCGGCCCGGATTCTTCGGTGCCTTCGGCTTTCTGAGTAAGAGAACGATAATGATGATCACTAAGAGAATACTGAGTGCAAAAAGCCCGATCACGAACATTCCGCGGATCTCGTAATCCTTAAGCAGACTGTTGTAATCCTCAGCAACCTTTAAGTACTTGCTGCGGGCATCTGCTGCGTCCGGATCCTGGAAGTAACGCTGGAGCGTCATCTCCTTCTGATCGTAGCGGTAGAAGCCTTCCTCACCGTTCTCGTTACGTCCGTAAACGACACAATACTCCGGTGCGGAATCTCCGCTGTCTTTCCAGATCCAGCCGTGGACTGTGTGATCTCCGATATCGATGGTGCACTCGGCAAAACCGTCCGGGAGTGCTGTTCCCTCCGGGATGCACTCAGGCGGAAGCACTACGACTGTCTTCTCTGCCATCTTCACGACTACATAAGCAGATAAAGTGCCTGTCTCGCTGTTGTATACAAAGAAGTCCCCGTTGCCGGAATCATCTGTCATATAAAGTAAGGTCATTCCAGAGTCATCTGTAGCTGCCTTTACGCTTCTGCCCTCATACTCGATCTCCGTCGCTGTAAATCCTGACGGAAGTTCAGAATCATCAAAGGTATCCGCAACAGTCCAGCTGCCGTCCTCACCGATGACTCCTGCGTTTGTCTCTGCAGAACCCGCATCTGTCTCACTGTTGGAAGCCGCTGCATCGTCAGACTTTGTGACCATGATGGTGTAGGTCTTTGTTGTCTCCCCATCCTCCGCTGTTACGGTACAGGTGATAGTGTTCTCTCCGTCCTGGAGATCATCATTTCCGCTGACAGCCACCTTCGCGCCGCCGTCCTTTGCCGGCGCACTGACCGTGATGGATGTCACATCACTGGGAACCGCAGCGGTATACTCGGTCACATCCGCGGAGAACGCAGGTTTTAAAGTACCCGGTGAGATCGTGAGGGACGCTAAGGACGCGTCCTTGGAAGAAGTATCCGCCGCATTGATCTTTACGGAAGAGCTTCCAATATGGTCGAGAGTCACTGCTTTGGAGTCGGCATCGTAAACTTCCTGGGATTTCACCGTGATAGAGGAAGTTCCAGCCTTTAAGGCATTAAATTTTAATGTAAAGCTGAACGTCTTCTGGTCCGCAGCCTCCGCAGAACCGATGACGCGGACAGATCCTGCTCCGCCATTGGAGTTCGTACCGCTGACAAATTCAAGGGCATCCGCATCATACTGAAGCATCACATCGGAGGAACCGAGTGCTGCGTCCGCGGCAATCTTCATCGTGACGGATATCTGGTCTCCCACCGAAGCGGTCGGGTCGGAAAACGAAAGTTTTCCGCTGGCCGCAAATGAAACCACCACGCCAGCCGGTAGCAGCATGACCATCAGCGCGAACGCCAACAGCCCCGCCGCCAGTTTTTTCATGTATTTATTCATATTTCTTTATCTCCTATTCCAGCTTTTTCCAGGCTGGGCATTATCTTGTTTTCATAATTTCCGCCTGTACTTCTAAGCATAGTCTTTCCAGAAATGGATCTTATTATGACCAGATATTCCCATATCAGTTACCGATCACAAGTTTTCCGCTGCCGGTCGCGCCCTCCGGATAAGAACCACTCGTTCCCGTCGATGACGTCACTAGCTTTCCAGACCCGGATGCGCCTTCCGGATAAGAGCTCTGTGATCCGGAATTTGTACTTCCAGGGCCGGTGGTTCCGGAACTGCTTCCGCTGTTCGATGTTTCGGTCGATCCGCCAGGTCCTACTGTAGATCCGGTCGTCGTAGAGCCCGAGGTCGAAGAACCTGTGGAGCTTCCTGTCGACGGGGAAACTACGGTGGTGCTGCCGTTTCCGTTTCTTTTCGCAATGGAAACCTGGTATGTGCGGACATCACCGTTCTCTGCCTTCACCTGAATCTTCACGATCGTCGTTCCGCTTCCGAGGCTGATCGATCCCGCTCCGCTGACTGTTGACTTGGAGTCGATTGCCGTTGCACGGATATTTACAGAGGAAACAGAAGAGTCCACAACGAGATCATACTTCTCCGTATCTTTATTGAAGGTTGGTGTCAGGGAATATCCGTCGATGGTGATTCCTGACAGCTTGTTGTTCGGGCTTCCCGTTACGGTCGGCTTTGCGCAGGCAGTTTCCGGCATATTGTTGAATACCGGGATCTTGAACACGAGCGCCTGTTTCTTCATCTCATCCGTATAGGCTCTCGCGAGCTTCGCGCCCTCTCCGGCCGCGCCTTCCACGTTTGTCATATACTGATGCTTGTAAGGGCTGCTGCCCTGCACATTAAACTTCTTTAAATAGAAGGTATCCTGTCCATTTTTCAGGAAATTCTCACTGTAGTAGGTCGCGCCGCCGATGATGGACTTCTCGATAGAATTCCACGGTCTTCCGTAGCTTCCAGACTGGGACGCGTACCAGAGACCTCTCGTGATGGCTGACATGGAGCCGGAGGCGAAAGCGCCGATATTAAAGAAATTATAGTAACCTTCATAGCCTGAGGTCTTTCCTGAAATACTTCCGGATTTACCTATCCCCTGCTCCTGAAGGATCATAGCGCCAAGGACATACGGGTTGACGCCAGTCTGGGCCGCCGCCTTCATAATAATATCCACATAAGTCTGTCCCGTCGGTACCGGTGAAGTGTTTGACGCGCCGGTATTGTCATCGGTGATGGCAGACGCGTCCATTCCCGGACCATACTCTACCTCCGGGAGTGCCGTTGTATACATCTTTCTCTGGCTGATCGTGGAGCTCACCGTAGAACCCGGCCCCTCAAGGCTCACACCCTGATTTTCGCTGCCAGAGCTTATGTTGCCGCTTCCATAAGGACTTCCGCCGGACGTTCCAGAACTCATTCCCGGTCCGTAGTTTTCCCCCTGCTGCAGGGAGCCGGAATCTTCAGTATTCGTTGTATTGTTTATGACTGCCGCTGTACCGGCCCCCGAAGTCTCCTGGATACTCTGGGCTGCCGTCGTCTCCTCCGGCGTCTTTTCCAGGAATGTTCCCGTGATCAGGCTCGTAAGTCCCGCTCTCGTCTGGGTATTGCTGTCGAAGGCGTGATGCAGAAACTGGAATACATAGGTATCGTTTAGGAAATTTCTCGGATCCATATAGTAGGCGACAATGTCCTTGGATGCCGCCACCCAGGAAGAACCGTCGAATCCGGTCCAGGTGCTTGTATTCCAGTCGTAAGCGCCGTAGTCTGTGGATTTCCAGGATGAAATGCTCGCCTTCGATACCAGATTCGTTCCGACTGCTCCTTCCGCCTCCATCACATCGCTCCAGTTAAGCCCCGTCTTCTGGGCCTGGAAGACCCAGGTCGGATGTTCCGTGTGAAGGGTCCGCAGAGACGTCTTGTAGCTTTCCGGGAATCCCTGGCTGTTTAAATAGCTCTCAAAGTTCGCGTCATAGCTGTAGGATACCGGGAATTTGATATAGTCTGAACGGACATAGCCTCCCTGTGTCCCTGAACTGGAGGAAAACTGGATCTTATACCAGATCTTCCCGTCGGATCCCGTTGTCTCGGAAACCACTGTCACAGCAGCTCCGTAGGCAAGTTTTTTTACGATAGATCCCGTCGTCCCCGGTGTACTCCGCACATTCAGAGTCGTGGCATTTACTGTCGCCGAGCCTGTCGCCGCGTATACGGAAGACAGCCCGGATATCATCGTTCCGGTGTGAGCCGCACAATCTCCCAAAAGGACCGCCCCCAGCATCAGCGCCAGAAATCTTTTTTGTCTCTTTGTCATGTTTTTCTTCTCTCCCACTGCCGGTTTCGTGAAATTTTGCATAAAATCGACATCGTATCCATTATAATGATAAAGGCACTTTTCTGTCAACCGCGCAGGAGAAACTTCACACAAATTCCAAATATTGCCGCATTTTCTTAATAAAAACTTAAAAAAGAAACTATAACCTGCAGAAGCTTCCACCGCCAGTTTCTTTCGAATGCATGACAGCACAAAAGCCCGGCATCTCCTCATGGAAACGCCGAGCCTCATGTTTTTTCGTCAATTACACTTCAGATTTACTGCAAAATTATACCGGGTAAGCTTTATTTGCTTTGTCTGCAGTCTTCTGGTCAACCTTCGTCTGCTGGGCTTCACGGTACTCGAAGAAGTCTTTTGCTACAGCCGGGAACAGAGCATAGGATAATACATCCTCATCCTGCTGCTTCCACTGTGCGCATTCCTTCTCGAATTTCGGTAACTGCGGCTCGATCAGATCTGCTGGACGACAGGTGATCGGAGTTGCATCGCCGATGATCTTCTTCTGGACTTCTTTGTTGAACGGTTTTACCGTCTTACCAAATTCGCCCATCATGATCTTCTTGGACTCCTTCGGAACCATCTTATATCTCTCGCCGGCAAGAACGTTCAATACAGCCTGTGTACCAACGATCTGGGAGGACGGAGTTACAAGCGGCGGCTCACCGAAGTCTTTTCTTACTCTCGGGATCTCCTCAAGCACTGCGCGGTACTTGTCTTCCTGACCAGCTTCCTTTAACTGGGAAACAAGGTTGGAAAGCATTCCGCCCGGTACCTGATACTGGAGCGTCTTGATGTTTACACCGAGAACCTTCGGGTTCAGAAGGCCGCTCTTTAAAGCTTCCTCGCGGATCGGTGTGAAGTAATCGGTGATCTCTGCAAGCAGATTCTGGTCATAGCCAGTATCATACTTGGTGCCGCGGAATGTCTCAACCATAACTTCAGTTGCCGGCTGGGATGTACCGAGAGCCAGCGGAGACATTGCGCAGTCAATGATATCGCAGCCTGCTTCCACAGCCTTTAAATATGTCATGGAAGCAACACCGGAGGTATAGTGCGTGTGCAGGTCGATCGGCAGCTTTGTACCCTGTTTTAATGCCGTAACAAGCTCAGTAGCCGCATACGGAGTTAACAGACCTGCCATATCCTTGATGCAGAGGGAATCAGCGCCCATGCTCTCGATCTCGGAAGCGATATTCTTCCAGTAATCAAGTGTATACGCATCGCCTAATGTATAGCAAAGGGCGATCTGGGCATGTCCGCCTTCCTTTTTTGTTGCCTTAACGGCAGTCTCAAGGTTTCTGATATCATTCAGGCAGTCAAAAATACGGATAATATCAATACCATTTGCGATGGATTTCTGTACAAAGTACTCAACCACATCATCTGCATAATGATTGTATCCAAGGATATTCTGACCACGGAACAGCATCTGGAGCTTCGTGTTCTTGAATCCAGCTCTCAGTTTTCTGAGTCTCTCCCACGGATCTTCCTTCAGGAAACGCAGGCAGGCATCAAAAGTAGCGCCGCCCCAGCATTCTACTGCGTGGTAGCCAACTTTATCCATTTTGTCAACGATCGGAAGCATCTGATCAGTCGTCATTCTTGTTGCAAGGAGAGACTGATGCGCATCACGAAGAACGGTCTCAACGATCTTAACCGGCTTTTTCTGAACTTCTGCCATTTTATTATCCTCCTACCGGGAGATCTGCCCGGGCAGACCTCCCTATATTAAAAGTTTCGGTTCCAATTAAACTCCGAAGATAGCCATGAAGGTACCTGCAGCAACTGCTGTACCGATAACGCCGGCTACGTTCGGTCCCATTGCGTGCATAAGAAGGAAGTTTGTCGGATCTGCCTCAGAACCAACCTTCTGGGATACACGGGCTGCCATCGGAACTGCGGATACTCCGGCAGAACCGATTAACGGATTAACCTTACCACCAGTTACCTTGCACATGAGCTTACCAAAGATAACGCCGGCTGCTGTACCGAACGCGAACGCGATAAGTCCAAGGATAACGATCTTGATAGTTGTAACTTTTAAGAATCTCTCAGCACTTGTTGTAGCGCCAACGGAAAGACCGAGAACGATTACAACGATGTACATAAGAGCGTTGGAAGCTGTCTCCTGTAACTGTTTAACAACGCCGGACTCACGGAAGAGGTTACCAACCATAAGCATACCAACGAGCGGAGCTGTTGTCGGAAGGATCATACAAACTACGATCGTAACGATAACCGGGAAGAGGATCTTCTCAAGTTTGGATACCGGACGAAGCTGTTCCATCTTGATCTTTCTCTCTTCTTCCGTTGTTAAGAGTTTCATGATCGGCGGCTGAATGATCGGAACGAGAGCCATGTAGGAGTAAGCTGCTACGGCGATCGGTCCCATGAACTCAGTCTGTCCAAGCTTACCTGCAAGGAAGATGGATGTTGGGCCATCAGCACCACCGATGATGGAGATCGCTGCGGCTGCCTTGTCATTGAAGCCCATGAAAATAGCCATAAAGTAAGCGGCGTAGATACCGAACTGTGCGGCAGCGCCTAAAAGGAAGCTCTTTGGGTTAGCGATCAGCGGACCGAAGTCTGTCATCGCGCCTACACCCATGAAGATCAGGGACGGAAGAATACTCCACTCATCCAGTAAATAGAAGTAGTGAAGAAGTCCTCCAACTCCGTTAGAAGAATCTTCAATGCTCAGCATAATATCCGGGTAGATATTTACAAGCAGCATACCAAAGGAAATCGGTACAAGAAGAAGCGGCTCAAATCCTTTTCCGATCGCAAGGTAAAGGAAGATACACGCAACTAAGATCATGATCAGGTTTCCTACGCTTAAATTCAGGAATGCTGTCTGCTGAAGAAGATTCAAAAGTGTATTTTGAATGTATTCCATGTTAATCCCTCCATGTGGAATCTGCAGTCAGCAGAAAATTAGTTTAATGTAGCGAGTGTAGCACCCGGCTCTACGGAATCACCAACAGCAACGTTGATTGTTGCAACAGTGCCGTCCTGCGGAGCAACGATCTCGTTCTCCATCTTCATAGCTTCAAGGATCAGGAGAACCTGACCTCTCTTAACAGCCTGACCTGCAGATGCCTTAACGCCAAGGATCTTACCCGGCATCGGAGCTGTAACTGCTACTGCGCCTGCTGCGCCAGCCGGAGCTGCCGGAGCTGCTGCCGGTGCCGGAGCTGCCTTCGGTGCTGTTGCCGGTGCTGCCTTCGGTGCCGGTGCTGCTGCCTTCGGTGCGGAAGCTGCGCCTGTGAAGCCCTCTTCTACTGTTACTTCATATACATTACCGTTTACTGTGATTGTATAATTTTTCATTGTGATTTCCTCCTGATAATATTAATTCCAGTTTCTGTTAGAAACACGTTTGATGGAGCGGACTACAAGTCCGTTGTCAACAGTCTCTTTTCCCTCGTAAGCTGCAATCGCTGCTGTAATCACGGAAACGAGCTCTGTGTCGTCGGTGAGGTTCTCCTCCTCAGCCGGTGCTGCTGCCGGTGCCGGAGCCGGAGCTGCCGGTGCTGCCTGCGGTGCTGCCGCCGGTGCCGGTGCTGCTGCAGCCTTCTTTGCCTTCATCTTTGCCTCAAATACGTTGATGTATTTGAACATGCTGATCAGCCAGCTGATGAAGATCAGGACTGCGAATACAACGCCCATACCCATTAAGGTATTCATTCCGGCTTTCGCCATCTTCTCGCCTGTTGTGTAAACCGGAGAGAAGGAAATTGTCTCAACCTTGTTGAGGTCCTCGTCTGCGATCAGAGTGAATTCCATCGCTCTCTTCTCGTAAACAGTGTTCATTCTTGCGACATAGCCGTCATCACTTTTTGTAACGACTGCTGTCTCGCTGGAAACGAACGCGCCAAGGTCATCCTTAATGGAATCCCAGGATTTTAACGCATTCTCCATAACAGTATCTTTGTTCTTTACGCTTGTTGCAAGGGCCTGTTCGATGGAAGCGTCATCCATCTGGTTGAACAGATCCAGGTACTGCTGGGAGCCGGACTGCATCGCCATTTCGATCTGCGGATCGATCGTTTCAGCGGTGTCAGCGGCTGCAGAGCATCCTGCAAGCGCGAAGAGGCAAACTGCCATGCAGAGTGCAAGCCAGATTCTTCTAATTCTCTGTTTCATATTTCAGCCACCTCATATTAGATCGTTCCGTGCTTTTTGGACGGACGATCCTCTCTTTTTGTGAACAGCATCTCAAATGCAGCAGCTACACGCTGTCTTGTCTCGGAAGCCTCGATGATATCGTCTACATATCCTCTCTTTGCTGCCGCAAGTGCGCTTGCCTGCATCTCATTATACTGTGCTGCTTTTTCATTGATCAGGGCTGCCGCATTGTCAGCCTTTGTGATCTCGTCAGCATACATGATCTTCACAGCCGGTACTGCTTCCATGACACCGATCTTCGCGTTCTTCCATGCGTATACAATGTCAGAACCGATGGACTTGCTGTTCATGGTAAGACCTGCTGTTCCGTTTGCCTTGCCGACAACGACAGTTACCTTCGGAACGTCAGCGTTTGCGAATGCGTAGGTCAGGCGTGCTGCCGCCTTCGCGATCTTCTTCTCGTTGCATTTGCAGTTCTTGTAACCATCTACATTGACGAGTGTAAGTACCGGGATCTCGAAAGCGTTGCAGAAGTTTACAAATGCTGCTGCTTTCTCACATCCTGCTGCGGTAAGGGCTGCGTCATAAGTAGCAGTCTTCTCGCCGTCTGTATAAACTTCGCTGCGATTTGCAACACAGCCAACGGTAGCTCCGTTTAAGCGGATAAATGCCGTTACCATCTCCGGTGCGTAGTCCTTCTTCATTTCCATGTAGAAGCTGTCATCAGAGATCATGGACAGTGCGATGGATGTATCGCCTGCGCAGTTCTCGATATCTGTGCAGATTCTGTTTAAGTCATCCTCACATTCGCTGTAAGACATGTCATCCTCGTTGTTAGCCGGAAGGATGGAAACAAGGTTTCTGATCTCTGTGAAAATTTCTTTCTCGGAGCCAGTCGCGCATACGTTTCCTGTCTCTTTTGCCTGATACTCAGCGCTGGAATTATCAGCATCGTTCTCAGCGATTACAAACGGAGCATTCACAAACATTTTTGCGTCCTGTTCCATAAATGTGAAATCAGCCATTTCAGATGCCACAGCCATTCCGCCGCCGCAGTTTCCAAACACAGCCTGGATCTGCGGGATCACACCGGATGCCATTGCCTGGCAGACATAAAGTTTGCCGAAGCCGTCCAGGGCATCCATGCTTTCCTGGAGTCTGAATCCTGCACAGTCTACCAGGGCAACAATGGGTGCGCCCATTTTCATAGCCATACTATAGAGCTTCTCGATCTTCTCTGCGTGCATTTCGCCGATGGATCCGCCCATTACGGACGCGTCCTGGCTGTACACATAGACGAGAGCGCCATTGATAGTACCATAACCGGTAACAACACCATCTGCAGGGGTTTCCTGAGACTGCATGTTGTAATCAGTGCTTCTGGCAGTAATATAAGCACCAACCTCAACAAAGCTGTTGTCATCAAGCAATTCATGAATTCTGTTGATTGCCGACGTTTTTGTCATTTTGCTGTCCTCCATTATTCCTTAAATTGACGAAAATCAAATTTCTGCCTAGTGTAATAATAAACGGATTTGATGCAAAATTCAAGGAGTTTTTCCCCGCCTTAGCAACATTTTTATCCCTTTTCGTCAGAAAAATTTAAGAAACTTTTTTTCTAATGCCTGTCTCGTGATGCAGTTAATTTTTTAAACCTTCTGCTTCCAGATGACGTTTCATCTCAGTAAAGCCCCGCCCGCGGACTTCTCCGACCTGGTGAACCACCATGAATGCTTCCGGATCGATGTCCATCACGATGCGGTTTAATTTCTGAAGTTCCCTGCCGGAAACTACGGTGACGACGGCCATGGACGTCTTTCTTAAGTGCCCGCCCTCGATCTGGAATAATGTGGTTCCACGGTCAAGCTGTTCCTGCACTGCGATATTGATCTCCTCGTATTTCTCGCTGATGATCTTCGCCTGTACCTGCTTTTTGCCCATCATGAGCATCTTGTCCAAGATCACGGTGTAGACCATGACCATGATAATCCCGTAGAGGATCTTTTCCCGGTCGCGGAACAAAAGCTGGGATAAGAGGATCGCCACATCGAAAACATACATGGACACGGATACCGGGAACTTAAAGCGTTTCTGCAGGACAAGCGGAGGGATGTCCATGCCGCCAGTGGAGGCGCCGGAGCGGATCACGAACCCCAGAGCGAATCCGATCATGATCCCAGCAAAGATGGCACAGAGCATGGGATCCGTTGTAAATACGAAGTCTCCCGTCAGGGCGGTCAGGCGGTCAAGGATGAACGGGTAATAAAATGTCGCAAGCAGGGTCGTCGCCGCAAATTTTTTCCCCAGCTCCAGCCAGCCGAGGCCGAACATGGCGATATTGAAGACCGCCACGAAGCCGGAAAGAGGGATCCCGAAGAAATGCTGTGCCATAAGGCCAAGTCCTGTGGTTCCCGCGGCGATCATGTCCAACGGCAGAATGAAGAGGACGACTCCCGCAGCGTAGACCGTGAGACCGAACAGGATAACCGCAGTCTGGATAACGACAGATGCCGCCTTGTTCTGTTTTGTTTCTGATGTTTCCATTTATTTTTGTTTCCTTTCTCTTTATATTCTGTTTATTGTTGTTTGTATTGTTTATATATTTTATATTATTTAATTTTTCCCTTTGCAATTTTCCACGTTTTCTATTCTTTTCACTACCTTTTTATCACAGAAAAGCGTGCAAAAAAAGGACGCCCGGAGGCGTCCTCATGAATTTTTCTTATTTGCCGAAAACTGCTTCATAGTCTTTGCGGAATTTCTCAATTCCCTGGTCAGTTAACGGGTGATGTGTCATCTGCTCGATTACTTTATACGGAACCGTCGCGATATCAGCGCCTGCAAGTGCACACTCTGTTACATGCATGGTGTGTCGTACGCTTGCCGCGATGATCTCTGTCTCGATATCATGGAGAGCGAAGATCTCTGCAACAGTGTCGATGAGATCGATACCTGGCTGGGAGATATCATCGAGACGTCCTACGAACGGGGATACATAAGCTGCGCCTGCTCTGGCTGCAAGAAGTGCCTGGTTTGCGGAGAAGATCAGGGTCACATTCACCTTGATGCCTTCGGAAGAAAGCACTTTTGTCGCCTTTAAGCCTTCCACCGTCATCGGGATCTTTACGACCATATTCGGATGGATCTTCGCGATCTCACGTCCCTCTGCGATCATTCCCTCCGCGTCAGTGGTTGTCGCCTTTACCTCACCGCTGATCGGTCCGTCTACGATAGAAGCGATCTCTTTTAAAGTCTCAACATAATCTTTTCCTTCTTTTGCGATCAGTGACGGATTTGTCGTAACTCCACAGATCACTCCCATGTCATTTGCTTTGCGGATCTCATCCACATTGGCTGTATCAATGAAAAACTTCATTGGTTCCCCCTCCTGTTTTTTCTAATAATCGTAACTGCCCGGTATTTTCGCAGCTACAGACCGTCATATAAGTCCATTTTAACATGAGGACATGTTTTGTCAATGCATTTCGACGTTTTTCTCGGATTCCGCCATTCCCGAATGCGTGTTCGTGAACAGATGCAGATCACAGCAGGTGAGCGCGTTTGGTGTGGAAATCCACCAGGAGACATTCTTTTTATCCGGCATACGGGATAAATTCAAAACAATCCTCTTCATACGTCCCGTCGATCTCGAATCCCCAGCCTTTATCCGACTTTCCCACCGCCAGACGGCATCTGCGTCCATCGGAGAGCTCCATGTCCACAAAACTTTCCAGATCCGTTGCCCGGACATAATACCTTGTTCCGGCAGGAAGCTTTTCCTCTTTCCCGCTGCCGTCCGCGTCGAAGACTGTCACCGGAAGCTCCCTCGTGGATACCAGCGCCGCCTCATCCTCCTTTGAATCGCAGACATTGACTTTTGTATACACATCATTCTCTGCCACCGGCATCCCGCTCTCGCCCACATGGAATTTCCGGTAAGCGTCATATGTTCCCAGGGCATCCACTCTGCGGGTAAGGTAAAATCCATCCGGATCATTTAACAGGGCGCCATGGGGACTGTCATTCGATGTACCAAGATGGCGGATCTCTTCTCCCTTCAGGTCGAAGACTTCCAGGGTCCTCCAGTCATTCTCACTCTGGATCTCCGTGTAGAGATATGGGTGGCCGTCATCCGTCATGGCGATCCATCCGTCCTGGGGCTGTCCATAGAGTTCCATCGTGAATTCTTCCTTCTTTCCGCCCTGTTCCCGCTCGATCGTGATATTTCTCGTGCCATACCCGTCTGCAGCATCATCAAAATGATAGCTCACAGAAGTATCCGTCCCCCCATTCCCATATGTCACAGTCTCCCAGGGACTGGTCTTTTTCGCCCAGCCTTCTGAGGCTTTCCCTATATAGTCTGTCTGGAACATCGTTTCATTTCCGGCAAACGGAACCTCCACTTCAACAGCTCCTGCCGCATATGAGGCGATAACATACTGATCAAAATGAATGCACACACCTGTTTTTGTGATGCACCATCCCAGCGGCCCATATCCATCCGTCCCCGCAAACAGACTGTCCACGGTCGTTTCATAATCTTCGAATAATTCCTTCTCCTCCTTCTGGTCAGAAAGCTCCTCCTCCACATATTTCCGGAATCCCGGAAGATCTTTTACTACATCGCAAAGTTCCATCTCTTTTCCTGTCTGCGTATCGAAATTGTGGTATTCCGTCACAGAGCTTGGATGTGCGCCTCCCAGATCATAATATTTCAGCCAGTACATACTGACGACCGTATGGTCGAAGCGGACCGGATTAAATTCATAATTGCAGACATATGACTGCTTCCTGTCCGGGTAATTGTTCCGCATATCCTCAGCTTCTTTTTTATAGGAGGCATACTCCTCTTTATTCTGGCTGACCAGCTTTTTATTCAGGGAAATGAGTGACTGCTTCAGCGCGTCATATCCGTCCCCCTGGACATAGACCTTATCGCAGCGCGATGTGATGATCGGAGTCTGATCTGTGTCATCCCATTCCCCGTCATATTCCCCGCTTACCGCGATAGGGATCAGGGCAAAGCGATCCGTCCGGGCATCCGCGCCCGTATTCCCATTTTGATCAGTGCCCGATATGCTCTCCACCGCACTCTCCGGCTCACGTTCCGCTGTGGATCCAGTCTCACCGCTCTCCTGTGTCGTCTCCGCCGCTGTATCCACCGTCACTATATCTTTTTTCTGACAGCCGGTCATGAGACTCATTGCGATCAGGAGATATAGACCATATTTTCTCATACTGTTTCCTCCCTTTATCAATTTTTATAACCATTCGATTTTATTTGCCGATGACATGCAGCATTCACATTCTGTTTCCCTTTGCAGCCGAAATTTTCCTGTATCAGGATTATTCCTTTTTATAGCCTTATCTTATCGCACATGCTCCGGGGAATCCATTTCTTTTCCCTTACGAATTCTTAAAACAAAGCGGAAGAAAACAGAACGTACAGCGGATCTCCCCCTCTTGCAAAAAATTTCGGCATATTTGGGCATAAAAATACCGGAAACAGGCAGTTCCCCATTTCCGGCATTTTCATCATATTCTCATATATCTATTTTATCTGTGCGCCGCGTCTCTACAGCATCCAATCCTTCAAAACATCGTGATCACGCAGAAGTTTTCCAACGATCGTCTTATCGATCTTTCTGAGCAGCGGCTTTTTCAACATTTCAAACGGCATCGGAAGCTTCATCTCAAGCGGGGACTTTCCGTCCATGAGCTTCACCGTGCTGTCTAAGAGCTCTCTCACATCATAGACACTGCCCCATACCTCCGGCACACCGCGGTCCACTCCACAGAGTCCGTATACTGCCTCCATGGCGGTACGGACAGAATACTCTGTGGTAAAGATCGTATCTCTCGGAGTCTCCGCAAACTGTCCAAGGAAAGCGGCATTTACAGAACCGTCCGGAATTACATCCGGGCGGTCTCCGGCAGACCTCGGCATAAAGAATGCGGTGATATACGGCATCATGGTCGGTGTGCAGTTGCACTCTTCTCCTGATAGTCTCTCGATATCCTCCACCGGGATTCCGAGATGATACAGCCACTCGGCGGTGATCTCCTTACCGGTACACTCCTTCATGGGTTTCTTCACATAGTCGCCCGGGACATCGGTGAACAGGCTGTATACCCATACACACACCTCGTCCTTCTTCTGATTCTTGAACTGTCCCTGGCGGTTGATGGTCCAGCTCAAAAGCCACTTGGAATCGCGGCAGCTCACGATACCGCCGGTAACAACTTTGCCTGTCCTCGGGTCGCGCTTGCAGATTTTCTTGATCTGGTCGATGATCTCTTCATTTGCGGTGGTGACCGTCGCAGACTCCCAGTTCGTCTTCTCGATATCGGAGCAGAATTTTTCCGGATGACCGAAGGACGGATCCTGTGCTGCAATTTTCTTCCAGAGGCTCCAGCAGCCGCTGCTTCTCACTTCCGCGTCACCCACCGGCGCATGGTTCTGGTCACCGTAGATCGTCCCTTCTGTACAGCTTCCGTTTGTGATAAACACAAGGTCCTTTTCCGTCAGCGGGATCTCCGTGTCCCCGTTCTTCGTGCGGCACTCGATAGCGCGGGCCGTCTTCTTTCCGTCCGTGATCTCAAAGCGGACGTTTGTGACCTCTGTGCCGAACCGAAACTCCACGCCTGCCGCCTCCAGGTATTTCTGCATCGGCAGAATCAGGGATTCGTACTGGTTGTAGCGGGTGAATTTCAGAGCGGAGAAGTCCGGAAGGCCGCCGATATGGTGGATAAATCTCTGGAAGTACCGCTTCATCTCCAGGGCGCTGTGCCAGTTTTCAAAGGCGAACATGGTTCTCCAGTAAAGCCAGAATTGGGAGCCGAATACCTCATCATCGAACACATCCTCGATGGTCTTGTCATAGAGATCCTCATCCTTCGTGAAGAAGAGCTTCATGATCTCCATACTGCCCTTCTGGCTCAGACCAAACTTTCCGTCCGTATGGGCATCCTCGCCGCGGCGCTCTGTGGCACGACAGAGAGAATAGTTCGGGTCATGCTTGTTTAACCAGTAATACTCATCGAGAACGGACGCGCCTGGAACCTCCAGGGACGGGATGCTGTGGAACAGATCCCAGAGGCACTCGAAATGATCCTCCATTTCGCGGCCGCCGCGCATCACATATCCTCTTGTCGGATCATCGATTCCGTCGCAGGCACCTCCGGCGATATCCATGGCCTCTAAGATGTGGATGTTCTTTCCCGGCATCTTGGCATCGCGGACGAGAAAGCATGCCGCCGCCAGGGATGCGAGACCGCTTCCCACAAGGTACGCGGACTTCTCCTCGATTCCCGCCGGCTTCTCCGGGCGGGCGAACGCTTCGTAGTTTCCGTTTGTGTAGTAGATTCCCTTGCTGTTCTTATCATGTTTTCCGAGTTCTGTGTTGCGGTAATCGGATCTGCTTCCATGGGAAGTCTTTTTCATCTTATCCATTTCCATGTTTCCGCGCTTCTTCGCCGCGAGTACCGCTGTGATTCCAGCTCCGGCCGCCAGAACTGCTCCGGCTTTCCATCCTTTTTTGCTCATCGTTTCTGGTTTCCTTTCCTGTTTATTTCATTTCTACATTCCGTATCATGTAGTTTTCATAACTATATTGCTGCTTTTGATAGTAATCCTTTCCACGGGCTTTGTCAAGCTTTCCATTCAAATATTTTGAACGCAAAAGTTTTTTCTGCGCTTCCCGCCTTTTATCTTCTCCTTTTTTCTGATTTTCATTCAAAAAGTACCCCGCCCGCTGTCTCTATAGGGGCAGCGAACAGGGTACTAAAAAGGGGAGGATAAGTATTAATCTTTTTCTTTTGTACTGGTCATAGGATTGCCCGTTTTTCCGTTTTTATACATTCATCATTGATTTTCCATACACATTTTTTTATAATAAGCTTACGGAATACATTCAGATTGGAGAATACAGAAATCATGAAAAATCTTGTAATCGGACAGTCCGGCGGACCTACCGCCGTCATCAACGCGAGCCTTTATGGTGCGGTAAAAGCATTCAGGGAATCCGGCGCGGACGGACATGTTCTCGGAATGATCAACGGAATCGAGGGATTCCTCGCTGACCATGTGATGGACCTTTCCACGGACCTCTCTAACAAGGAACTTGAGCTCTTAAAGCTCACTCCGGCCGCATACCTTGGTTCCTGCCGTTATAAACTTCCGGCAGATTTAGACAGTGAAGTTTACCCTGCGATCTTCGATAACTTCCGTGAGATGAACATCGGATACTTCCTCTATGTGGGCGGAAACGACTCCATGGATACCGTGGACAAGCTCTCCCGCTATGCGGAGAAGATTGGAAGCGATGTGAAATTCATCGGAATCCCGAAGACCATCGACAACGATCTTGTCCTCACCGACCACACACCGGGCTTCGGAAGCGCCGCAAAGTATGTTGCCTCCACCGTCCGCGAGATCGTCCTCGACGCCTCCGTCTATCAGCAGAGATCCGTCACCATCGTCGAGATCATGGGACGCCACGCAGGATGGCTCACCGCTGCTTCCAGGCTTGCAAGAAAATATGAGGGCGACAACCCATGCCTTATCTACCTCCCGGAGACTCCGTTCTCCTTAGAGCAGTTCTATAATGACCTGGACGCTGCATTCAAGAAATCCCCGAACCTCGTTGTCTGCGTCTCCGAGGGAATTGCCGATGAGGGCGGCACCTTTGTCTGCGAGTACTCCGACGCAGCGAAGCTCGATTCCTTCGGTCACAAGATGCTCACCGGCTGCGGTGAGGTCTTGGAAAGCTTTGTCCGCGACAAGTTCGGCGTGAAAGTCCGCTCCATCGAGTTAAATGTCAACCAGCGCTGCAGCGGCATGATGGTATCTGAGACGGATATCGAGGAAGCTGCCATGGCAGGCGCTGCCGGTGTGAAGGCAGTTCTCGCCGGGGAGACAAAGAAGATGATCGCCTTCAAGCGTGACTCCGACATGCCGTACAAGATGCACTGCACACCGGAGGATGTAAGCCTCATCTGCAATCAGGAAAAGAAATTCCCAAAGGAATGGATCAACGCGGCAGGAAACGATATCACCGATGACTTCTCAGCTTACGCTCTCCCGCTGATCCAGGGCGAGCCGAAGCGCGTGATGGAGAACGGGGTGCCGAAATACCTGTACAGAAAGTAAGTTTGGTATTATCACCCATAACCGCGAATTTTAACAAAACTCTTCAACAAAAGCAAAAGCCCGTGAAAACATGCTTCCACGGGCTTTTTCCTTTTCTTTCCTTGGTAAGAACTCTCCCACTTCCTGTCCCAGACTTATTCAAGATCGAAACAGCCCTGCACCGCTGCCAAACGAAATCCACTTTTCCATTTAACTGCTGCACAGAGCTGTTTATTTTTCATATTCCATTAATTCACTTCACTGATATCCATCAGCCCGCACCCGTCATAGAAGAACTTTAAAATCTCCTGGCAGGTCTTTCCCTGCTTTGCCATGCCCTGGGCACCGTTCTGGCTCATGCCGACACCGTGTCCGAAGCCGCCTCCGTAGATTGTGAAGGTCGTCACCTGATTTTCATCGGTTCCGTTGTTCTCGATATAGATGAAACCGCTGGGAAGCGTATCCCATCCCGTAGATGTGGAACCGTCTTTCCTGTTGTATACAAGTGATACATTTCCGAGAATGCTGCGGATCCTGCTCTGCCCGGAAAATGTCTTGGAACCTTCCGTTCCAACGACCTTCAGGGTCTTCGCGTATCCACCCGCTCCCCTGGATGTGATCGTAAGTCCCGTGATCCTGCCGACCCCGCCGATCTTTTCGTCCAGGATCGTGCTGGTGGTCTTCGTGTTCCAACGGAACATCGGGAAGTCAGAGTCGTAGGCATCTGTGTTCTCGTCCTTGATAAAGCTCTCAAAGGCCTCGTTGGATGTCAGATCCAGCTTCTTCGCCTTGTTGTTGATCGTGACTGCCCTGAGGTACGGCGTGTTGGACGCATCCGCTCCCCACACACTTCCGTCGGTTCCATGCCCGTCAGATGTGGAGTAATAGAACGCCTCGATGGGATCCCCGTTGTATTCCAGAAGCTGACCAAAGGTCTCATTCACAGCGGTATCCGTGGAATCGAAGGTCAGCGTGTTGTTGTACACCTGGAAATTCGTGCTGTCATCCACATGGGCACCGTAGGTCGAGTAGGCATTGCCCTGAATCTGCCTCCATGCGTAGGTTCTCGCACAGACCGCCTGGGCCTTCAGCGCCTCCAGCTCATAAGTCGGCGGCATCTCGCTCGGTGTCACCCGCTTTAAATATTCCTCGAGATCCACCTCGTTTAAGAGAAGCAGGCCGTCGCTCTCCTCCGTGATCTCCATATGTCCCGGATAGACGGGCATTCCCTGAGCGCGCTCCAGACTGTGTACCGTGATCATTCCGCCTTCATTTGCGGAACGGAATGTGAGACGCCCACTTGCGACCCTTGAATCTCCCGGTTTTATCGTCACCGTCTCCCCTGCTGCGATGGACTCCGTCTTTGCATCCTTCTCATCTCCGTACTCCAACACTGCCATGGAGTCGCAGGAAAGTGTGATCGTATCATGGAACAGTGACTTAAATCCGTTCGTCATGATAAGCACGCGGATCATGTCGATATCCGTTTTCTCCGTCGTCAGGGCCGCACAGATCTTTCCATCCGCCACCACAAATTCCTGCATGTGGTAGCCGACGAGAATATCCTTCTTCTGCTGTTCCCTGAGAACACCGTAGGTCCGATAGATCTTAAACTGATCCGCCAGCGGCACGCTGCCGTAGCCGTCGATCTCAATCTCTGTGTCGCGGACCGCAAGGACCGTTCCGGTGATCTTCTCTTTCTTCAGCACCAGTCGTTTTGGGGTTCCGCCCTTTAAGTACAGATCTCCGATCTGACCGGAGATCTCGCTCTCATCCTTTAAAACTCCCTTTACCGGAAATTCCCTCTGGATATTTCCGATAAAGACCGTCACTGTCTTTCCGGAGAATCCCGAGATCCAGGCATTCTCGTAGACGATCTCGTCCGAGACCATCTCCTCCACCTTTAAGATCTCATCGTCTCTCGCCAGAAACCGGATCTTCTGATCAATATATCCGTCGAGGTAAAGTCCCTCAAACTGAAAAATACCGTCCCTCGTGTAGGCTGTCCATGCAGGCGCACCATCCACATTGTCCGGTGTTCCGTAAAGGTCCGTCTCCACCTCGGCCACAGCTCTGTCCGGATCCACCGCCGCGCGGAACGCGTCATAGAACTTCCAGAAATTCTCACTGGAGACCGCCTTTTTCGCCCGGTCACCGGAATCCACATAAGAAAGGAGCGCATCTGTTTCCCCTTTTCCCTCTTCCGATGCCTTTTTTGCCCAGTCTGAAAGAACCGCGTATGTAACTGCGGACGTAGCGCTCCGCTCGTCCGCTTTGACCGATCCGCTGTCAAGATATCCCTGACCATAGAGGTAGTCCATATATTTCACATACCACTGGTCCGATAGATCTTCATCAAAATTCGACGTCTCCGGCGCATTTTCAAGAATTCCATCCCCCGACTCCAGTGTCAGTGCCACCGTCCGGGATGCCGCTGCCAGGGAGACTCCATCCTCTTCCCTGTCCAGAAGTACGATCACGATCAGCAGAACCACGATGAACGTCGTGACTCCCGCCATCCAGTTTATCAGTTTCCTTCTCTCGTTCATAATTCCTTTCCCGACCAGAACCAGCTACTGTTCGTCACCGTGTTTTTTATACTCGCCGTTCTGTTCGTCGATCCGCTTCAGATTTACATAGTCCTCTTCTTTTATGCTCAGACTCTTCTTTGAAAGGAGATATTCCTGAATCTGATTATAAATATGAATGATGACTGCCATCAACGGAACCGCAATGATCATTCCCACAAATCCGCACAATCCGCCGAACAGCAGGATCGAAAACAGTACACCAAAGCTGGAAACACCTGTGGAATTTCCCAGGATCTTCGGTCCTAAAATATTTCCGTCAAACTGCTGAAGCACAAGGATCAGCCCAATAAAGTACAGACACTGTTTCGGACTGATGAGGAATACGAGGATCGCGCACGGAGCTGCTCCAATAAATGGTCCGAAGAACGGTATCACATTCGTCACTCCGATGATCACGCTGATCAGCAGCTCATACGGCAGCTTAAACAGATGCATCAGGATAAAGCAGAGAATTCCGATGATCAGGGAATCGATCAGTTTTCCGATAATAAAGCCGGAAAACGCTTTTTTAATAAACTGGAATTCAGCCACAACGATATTGGCCGCTTTCAGTGGAAGAACGGAATAAATAAATTTTTTTCCCTGCGCTGATAGGGATTCCTTGATATTTAACAGATAGATCATAACGATCAATCCGATCAGCATGTTTTTTGTCAGCGTGATCACATTCATGACTCCGCTGGATACGCCGCCGACAATCTTCTCAATATTCTGGAAGTTCTGGAAATTGGAGAGATTCGACATTAAGTCCGTCTCCATCCAGCTCTGAAAATACTGGGCTGACTGCTCGTAAATATTTAAGATTGCCTGCTCCACCGGCGGGTTGTTCACGAAGAATTCCGTCAGCCAGTCATACACGTTCTGGAAATAAACCGGCATCATGTTGATGATCCCCACGATACTGGAATAGAGCTGCGGGATGATCATGCTGGAAAGGCTTACGACCACCACGATCAGAAACGCAAGGCTTATCACTGTTCCAACGGCTTTTCCAAGGAAATTGCCGAAGGATTCACTCTTGAACCGTTTCTTTGGCGCGATCTTCTTTTCCTCGTCCTCTTTTTTCTTGTCGTCATCGTGCACATACACGACTGTATTGTAGCACCAGTTATAGACCGGAGACATTAAAAAGGCAAGTACAGCGCCGTAGATCACCGGTGCCAGGACAAACCGCACTTTTCCCAGAAAGGCAAACACTGCATTCCTCTCCAGAAACAGAAAGACGACAAACACCGCTGCGATCAGTACCAGGATTGCTGTCACCCCCATGTAAATGTATCGTTCGAACCGTTCATTTTTCATAAAAAAGTTTCTCCTTTGCAGTTGTTTCTTCCATTCATATCATATGTATCGAAACCTGTTTGCACCCATAATATCATACTTCCCATGTTTAGAAAAGAGCATTTGCGAAATCTAAACCCCCGTCATGCGCGGAAATCATGCGTCGTTCATCCATGTAAAATAACGCCATGTTATATCCCACTATATGAAAAGAAGCAGCGATCTCTCGCTGCTTTTTTATCTTTCGCAATCCCAAAATGCCGTTTCCTGAATAATTGACGCCTAGCAATGCTAGGTGGGCATCCGCACTTAAACATCTGCCTTCCACTCGATGGAGGCCTGACATCCGTTCAAAAATATAGGAATCCCGTATGTCAAAATGTAGGTTCAAAATAGACAGGAGTGTCGAACATCCCAGGAATCACATTCCCTTTAACTGAGAACTATTATAGCGCATCACGGATCATTTTTCAAGTTCCATTTCCTGGTGTCATGTATTTTTCTGCGACTCATAATTACAACTCCCGACATAGCTGTAAACCGGATCTTCGATCCCTGCTGTACTGTCTGTCTTGTCTTTAACACAGACAAAGCATCCCAAATATCGGCTGATCTTTTTTTACATCATACCTTTTAAGAGCTTTGTTGTCTCCTCCGGTGTCTCACAGAGGTAATCTGTCCCGGCGCTCTGGAGTTCTTCACGGCTTCCATATCCGTAAAGCACGCCGATCACGGAAAGTCCCGTTTTCTTCGCACCGTATACATCATGTTCCCGGTCACCCACCATGATCACGGAAGGCTTCTCCTCCTCGCTGATGCAGTTTTCTTCCAGGACATAGCGGATCACATCGTCCTTATTCACACGCGCTTCATCCATGGACGCGCCGCCGATAAATTTAAAATACTCTGTCAGTTGGAAATATTCCAGGACTTTCTTTGCGGTCTCCTCCGGCTTCGATGTTGCCACATAGAGTTCGAGGCCAGCCTCCTTTAAGGTCTTTAACATATCTTCCACGCCATCGAACGGCGCATTATCCATCCAGCCTTTCACATCGTAGTATTCCCGGAACACATAGATCGCATCATTTGCGTCCTTATCTGAAAAATTATAATATCTCTTAAAGCTGTCGAAGAGCGGCGGTCCCACAAACGGTTTCAAGACCGAAAGGTCATCCACATGGATGCCGTAATGTTTCAGCGCATACTGAACACCCCTCGTGATCCCTGGCATGGAATCCGTCAGTGTGCCGTCAAGATCAAAAAATACTCTTTTTAACTTCATCATTTTTCCTCTTTCACGTATTTCCAATTTCATGAGTTTTATTATCCCATGCCCCCATTTAAATGTCAATTATAAAATCCTGTACTGCCCTTCCGCCAACCTCCACTATTTTCCATGGCTATCGACTTTTCGTTTTCAAACCGACAGAATATATCACCTGTATTCTATTTCAGATCTGCAGCTGCAAAAAAGCGGCACCCACCAGAACCGCTTTTTTACGGTTCTGGCACATGCCGCCTTTCCCTTATCCTTTTTATCTGACCCGGAGTTTACCGGAAAAACTCGTGATTTCCATGTTTAAACAGGAATTCCAGATGTCTGTCAAACCAGCTGGCGTTCTTTTTTGATGACGCATGCCGGTTCATAAAATACAGGGCACCGTCCGTCAGATCTTCACCTGAGAGCGCCCGCCCTACGGCCTCCACCGTCTCGGCTGTGACCCTGCATCTCTTGATGGAGCCGTTGGACACCGGTGAAAACTGGTGTTTCTGGTAGACAACTTTCGTGATCGTGTTCGGGAATGAGTCATTCTCCACACGGTTTAAGATCACGTTCGCCACCATGACACGGCCTTCCATGTCACAGTTTCCAGCTTCCGCCTGAACGATCCGTAGAAGAACATCGTAGTCGCTGTCAGAGTAGCCGGTGAAAACTTCCCTTGCAGGCTCCTCCGCCGCAGTCTCTTCCGCTTCCGCCTGTACCTCTGTCACAGGTGAGCCTTCTGCTTCCGCCTCAACCTGCACAGCTCCGGCCTCTGCGTTTCCCGCAGTTTCCACTTCCGGCCCCGCAGACTCATCCTGAGCCCCATTGCTCTCGTCTGCTTTTTCCGAAGCTCCTGCGTCCTCGGCGCTGTTCTTATCATTCGTCTCTGTATTTTCAGTTTCTCTCTCGATATCTGCTTCCGTCTCCGCGGATGATGCTTCATCCGCCGTCGTCTCATCCTCTAAAACATTTCCGTCTGTTTCCGGAAGAGCAGTATCTTCTGTCTCCTCCAGACTGTCTTCATCCGAACCTCCCTGCGTCTCTGCAAACGCTACGATCGCGTTTTTGCCTCCGCCCTGGAAGTCCACCGCTGTAAATGGAATCACTGCAATCAGTGTTGCGCCCATCGTGAGAATTGCCGCATTCCGGTGCATCTTCTTTGTCACACCGGTGAAGAGTGATTTCACAAACTGAAAGACTGTCTGAAGAAATGAGTTCCATGGATTCATTTTTGAATACCCTCTTTCTCCGTCCTGTCGCCGGTTGTTCATTCCGACCGTTTTCCGGCCGGTGTCTGTGATTATAGGAGAATGAGAGGGCAAATGTCAATAAGCCATGGCCAACTTTGTTACATTTTACAGCCCGTTTTTTAATGATTGTTACATTTTATTAATATCTTTTCCAAATATTATCGGCATAAAACCTAAATTTTTGGTGGTATTGGCAAGTATAAAATATTGCAAATGTTACAATTTTGTTAAATATTGATTCCCCACTTTCAGGTGGTTTCCGATAACTTTTTCATTTATGTTAACCATTTTGCTGCAAATCCAGCAGTTTTGCTCCCACATAGTCCGCGAGAGTCTGCGGGGAAAGCAGTACCTGGAATCCCCTCTGGCCCGCGCTGACAGCGATCGTTTCGTATTTTAACGCCGCCTCATCAATAAAAGTCGGGAACTTTTTCTTCATTCCGATCGGAGAACAGCCACCGCGGATGTACCCCGTTGTGGCTAAAAGATCCTTCATCGGAAGCATCTCCACCTTCTTATCTCCCGCCGCTTTCGCCGCCTTTTTTAAATCTACTTCACCGTCCACAGGAATACAGCAGACGAAAAATCCGGTGCGTTCTCCCTTCAGTACAAGGGTCTTAAACACGCTTCCATGATCCACACCCAGCATGTCCGCCGCATGGCTTCCGGAGAGATCGTTCTCATCCACCGGGTACTCCTTCGCCTCGTAAGGGATTTTCGCGGCATCTAAAAGCCGCATCACATTTGTCTTTGTTTTATCATTTTTTGCAGATCTGCTCATAAATATTTCCTCCTGAACACAGCCTTTTCCCTGCGCCGCATCTGCCCGCAGTCCGGTATTTAATCCTTTTAGGCTGCACATCATTTATACAACGGAATACGCAAAAAAGCAATAATAAAGAATGTGCCTTGGCACATTTTCGCGCCTCGCGCGGTCGCTTGCGACAATCTACATCTTCGCGTGAGTGCGCATCATTGGCACATGAGTGCCTTTTATGTAATAGAGAATTCCTCGGAATTTCCTATTACACAAAAAACGGCAGCAAACTCTGCAATCTGCTTACAGATATCCGCTGCCGTTTATCTACTTTTCGACCTGTTTCTTCTATATATATGGCCCCTACGACAGGATCATACGGTCGTTCGCAAGTTCGCCGCCTGCAGCTTCCTCAAACTTCGCGAGAAGATCCTGAACCGTCAGGTGCTTCTTCTCCTCACCTGCCACATCGTAGATCACATGGCCCGCGTTCATCATGATCAGGCGGTTTCCGTGTGCGATGGCGTCACGCATGTTGTGGGTGATCATCAGAGTTGTCAGATGTTCACTGTTTACGATCTTATCCGTCGTCTCGAGGACTTTCGCCGCCGTCTTCGGGTCGAGAGCCGCCGTGTGCTCATCTAAGAGAAGAAGTCTCGGCTTCTTTAAGGTCGCCATAAGAAGTGTCAGCGCCTGTCTCTGTCCGCCGGAGAGAAGGCCGACTTTCGATGTAAGGCGGTCCTCCAGGCCAAGCCCCAGGATCTTTAACTGTTCTCTGTAGAATTCTCTCTCTTTCGCGGTGATCCCCGGTCTCAGGGAGCGCGTCATTCCTCTTCTCGCCGCCAACGCCATGTTCTCCTCGATCTGCATGGTGGCAGCCGTTCCTGTCATCGGATCCTGGAATACACGTCCGAGATACTTCGCACGCTTGTGCTCCGGGAGCTTTGTCACGTCGATATCATCGATGGTGATTTTTCCCTCATCCACAAACCACGTTCCTGCGACCGCATTTAACATGGTAGATTTTCCAGCTCCGTTTCCACCGATGACGGTGACAAAATCGCCTTCGTTTAAATGAAGATTTAATCCGTTTAACGCAGTCTTTTCATTGACGGTTCCCGCGTTGAAGGTTTTATAAATACTGTGAAGATCAAGCACGAGGCGCACCTCCTCTTTTTACCGGTTTAGAGAAATATTTGCCTTTCATGTACGGGATCGCAAGGAATACCGCAACGACAAGAGCTGACAGGAGTTTTAAATCATTGGAATTCAATCCCATCCAGAGGACGACCTGAAGGACCAGATAATAAATGATCGCGCCGAAGGCAACGGAGAACAGCTTGAAACCGAAGTTCTGGCTGATCTTTCCGAATACGACCTCACCGATGATAACGGCTGCGAGACCGATCACGATGGCGCCACGGCCTGCATTGACATCTGCAAAGCCCTGATACTGGGCATATAAGCCGCTCGCAAAGGCAACGATCCCGTTGGAGATCATAAGACCTAAGATCTTTGTGAAATCGGTATTGATACCCTGGGCACGTGACATATTCTGGTTGGAACCCGTAGCACGGATGGAGCATCCGATCTCCGTTCCGAAGAACCAGTAGAGGACTCCGATCAGGATCACAATGATCAATGCCGTCACGAAGATCGTGTTCTTATAAAAAGCGACTTCCTTTACATAACGGAGAGACACTAAAAGATCATACTTGTCCACGCTGATGGCCTGATTTGCCTTACCACCCATAATACGGAGGTTGATGGAGTAGAGACCAAGCTGGGTCAGGATTCCCGCGAGGATCGCCGGGATCCCCATCGCCGTGTGAAAGATTCCGGTCACAAGCCCCGCGATCATTCCCGCGATAAAGGCTGCAAACAGGGATACTCCCACGGAATGTCCGTTTAACATGAAAATAATGCAGACAGCACCACCCGTACACATGGTTCCGTCCACGGTAAGGTCCGCAAGATCGAGGATCTTGTATGTAATATAAACGCCGATCGCCATGATGCCCCAGATGAGTCCCTGTGCACAGGCACCCGGCAGCGCGTTGAACAGTGTCAAAAAATTCACGTTTCTTTCCTCCTATGGCTGATGATAGCAAACAGGGTGACAAAAGTTTTTGCCGTTTGCCACCCTGATGTCCTTATAATTTCAAGTCGTTATTATTCTTCGATCGCAACGTAGTCATCCGGAACCGTGATTCCAAGTGCCTCGCAGTTTGCCTTGTTATATTTCTTTGTTACCTCCGGCGCAAACTCAATCGGCATTTCCTTTACGTCCTTGCCGTCCATCAGGATCTCTGCGCCCATCTCACCGGCTTTGTATCCGATATCGTAGTAGTCGATGGAAAGAGTTGCAACACCGCATCCGGAGCAGATTCCCTCTTCACCTGCAATTACCGGAACTTTCGCCGGAAGGCAGATATTGTTTATGATCTCTGCATTGGAAGCAGCCGTATTGTCAGTCGGAACATAGAGAACATCGTTCTCTCCTGCTGCTGTTGTTGTTACGGAAGCGATATCGTTGGAGTCTGCGAAGGTGTATTCCTTACAGGCATATCCAAGCTCCTCCAGATATCCTTTTACGGTTGTTGCCTGATATTTGGAGTTCGGCTCTGCGGAACAGTATAATAAGCCGACATTCTTTGCGTCCGGGAACAGCTCGTTGAGCATCGCAGCCTGCTGGTCAAGCGGTGCGAGATCGGAGGTTCCGGAAATGTTAAGACCTGTCGTACCGGTCCAATTATCGATGTCAAGAGCAGTCGCATAGTCTGTGATGGAAGTTCCGAGGATCGGGATCTCGCTGGTTCCTGCCGCTGCTGCCTGAAGAGCTGCAGTCGCGTTTGCAAGGATCAGGTCTACGTCGTTGGAAACGAACTGGTTGATGATCGTTGCGCATGTCGCGGAATCGCCGGATGCGTTCTGAAGATCAAATTTAACATTGTCACCGAGCTTATCTTTTAATGCAGCCTCGAAGCCTTCTGTCGCCGCGTCAAGTGCCGGATGCTGGACTAACTGGCAGATACCTACGTTATAAGTCTTGCCGTCCTCTTTTGCCGCCTCAGTGGAAGCTGCTGCCGCAGCTTCTGTTTTTGCCTCTGTGGCTGCTGCTGTTGTCTCCGCTGTGGAGCTGGATCCACAGCCTGTCAGTGCGGAAGCAGCGACAACGGCTGCCATTGCAAATGCTGTTACTTTTTTCATAATATCGATCTCCCCTCAGATTTTACTTTTTTTCGGAATCCTTCCCTTCATGCGAGATCCCGTTTTTCAAATGCGTTGTCGCGTTACGCTTTAACGCATGTAAGTGAAACTGTCCTTATCATACACCCGTTTCTGTGATCCGTCAAGTCGCTTTCCCGTTTTTATCTATGCAAAAAGCACATTAATTTATATTTCTTAACTCAAAGAATCCCTGATTTTATCCAGGAACCTCTCCCCGTACTTCTCAAACTTAAACTCTCCAACGCCGGAAACCTTCAGCATTTCCCCCTTATTTTTCGGTTTTATAAGGCACATATGTACCAGCGTCTTGTCGGAGAATACGATGTAAGGCGGGACTTTTTCTTCCTTTGCGATCTCCCTGCGAAGTTCCTTTAAGAGGTCGAAAAGCGTCGTCTCCTTCTCTGTAAAGTTCTCGCTTCCGGCCGTCATTTTTGGCTTCTTCGCACTGGAAGTCTTCCCAGTCTTCATTCTCTCCTGCTCCTTCGGGAGCTTCATCATGACTTTCTCATCTTCGCCGTTTAAGAGGGCCGCCGCGTTCTTTCCGAGTTTTACGATGGCGTACTCGTCGGATGTCACCACAAGATATTCCTTCACCTGGAGGAAATTTAAGACCTGGCGCAATCTGTATGTGGGAACCTTCGATAACTCTCCGTAATGGGAATTCTCATCCATGTGGTAATTTCGGATCTTCACCGTCGCTGCCCCGTGGACAGTATCCAGGATCACCGTGGTTCCATACCGCTCCCGGCACTCTGCGACGCAGCCCACGATAGCCTTCACAATCTCCGTCACATCCATCTCCTCAAACTGTGTCTTGCAGTTCGAGCAGTTCCCGCAGTATCCGCTTCCATACTCCCCGAAATACCGCAGGATATACTCTCTCAGGCAGTCGTTCGTAAAGCAGTAGAACGTCATCTTTTTCAAGCGCTCCCGGTCTCTCTCCGCAACGATCGCTCTCGTCACATCGTCAAGCTCCTCATTATCCCGGTTGTTGTCGATAAACATCTGGTTTGTCACCACATCTCGGCCGCCGTAGAGCAGCAGGCAGTCCGCCGGTTCCCCGTCACGCCCCGCGCGGCCGGCTTCCTGATAATAGCTCTCCATGTTCTTCGGCATATTGTAGTGGATCACAAAGCGGACGTTCGACTTGTCAATTCCCATGCCGAAGGCATTGGTCGCCACCATGATCTGCGCCCGGTCGAAGATGAAATCCTCCTGATTCTGTTTTCTCTCGCTGTCGGAAAGTCCCGCGTGGTATCTCGTCACGGAAAAGCCGTCCTTCATCAGCTTCTCCGTCACCTCCTCCACGAGTTTTCTCGTCAGGCAGTAAACGATGCCGCACTGACCGGCGTGTTCTTCGATATATGTCTTTACCGCCGCATACTTGTCCTTCGGGCTCTGGACCTCGAAATAGAGGTTTGGACGGTCGAATCCTGTTGTCGTCACCACCGGATCCTGGAGTTTCAGGAGATCGATAATATCATCCCGAACCTCCGCCGTCGCCGTTGCCGTGAAGGCGCTGACTACCGGACGTTTCGGGAGTGTACACAAAAATTCTTCTATTTTTAGGTAACCGGGCCTGAAATCCTGCCCCCACTGGGAGACACAATGGGCCTCGTCCACCGCCACCATAGCGATCTTCGCGTGGACGGCAAAATCGAGAAATTCCGGTGTCAGAAGGCGCTCCGGCGCGACGTAGATGATCGGATATCGACCCTCGCGGGCATATCCCAGCGCTTTATAATACTGCCCTGACGTCAGGGAACTGTTTAAATAGGCCGCATGGACTCCCGCCTGGTTCAGCGCGCTGACCTGGTCCTTCATTAAGGAAATTAACGGTGAGATCACAAGCGTAATTCCCCCGTTCTCCCCTGCCATCAGCGCCGGGATCTGGTAACAGAGCGACTTTCCCGCACCCGTCGGCATGATTCCAAGTACGTCCCTGCCGGAGGTGATCGCGTCGATCATCTTTTCCTGTCCGTCCCGGAAAGCGTCATAGCCGAAATACTGTTTTAATACCTCATATTTATCCATAAAAGCATAATACCTTTCCAAATCTGATAAAGTATCGAGCAAAGTCTGCTATTGAAGCATTATTCAAATGGAACATAAAGAAAAACGATGCCGCAGCGCAGCTAAGAGCATATCGAATATCAGATCATTCAGAATCAAGAATTTATTGTTGTTCCATAATATCACGCTCCTGCTCTCCGTGCAAGCCCGCAGTCCATAAACTTTTATAAAAGATGTCGCTTTTCCATCCCTGTGCCCATTCATTTTCCCGTTACTGTTCACGCTTTGCGCAAACAGTAACTGATTTTGCCGATGCTTCGCATT
>ERZ773144.294-NODE-294-length-51195-cov-7.914705_pt1 | contig 51195 bp, 48 predicted proteins | sample MGYA00580849_ERZ773144 | MGnify/ENA primary metagenome ERZ773144 (study PRJEB29015, sample SAMEA2737861) | human gut metagenome | biome: human gut; feature: human-associated habitat; material: faeces | place: China | collected 2012 ...
AAAAATAATACAGTTCAATATTTTTGGAATCCTGAAACTAACAAAAAAATTAAGTACAATGCGAGATTTAGAATTTTATCAAATAAATCAAAAGAGAATGTATCAAGCAATTATGGAAAACAATTAAGAATGAACAGAAGTATTCAAGTAGAAGGTGCTTTTGCAGTTTTGAAAGAAGATATGAAATTGCGAAAATTAAAAGTTCGAAGTAAAAAAAGTGTTTTAAGAGAAATATGTTTGTTTTGTATCGCTTACAACTTCAACAGATATCTAAGCAGAAATATAAATAATCGCTTAGGAACAACACTTCACTCATTAAAAGTAGCTTAGATAAATAAAAAATCATCTACTTCTTTTTTTGATACTTAAAAATAAATATAAAAATATAAATTAGCAGAAATCTATAAAATAGATTTCTATTTTTTTATGTAAAATAAGAGAGGCTGCACAAATTAGTTTATCAATCACTAATTTGCAACAGCCCCTTAGTCATTTTTATATTTTATTTATTATACTGCTGTATATATTCTCACATCAGGATCTGTAGTCCATAAAGGCTGTAAACCAATAAAAACATCATTTTTAAACATATCACTTTTTAAATATGATTTTGCATTTTCAATACTGTCAAAACCATGTAAAACTTGTACATCTTCGTCCCTTATGAGTAATTCTTTAGAAATGGCTCCTTTTATTTCTTTTAAAAAAGGCTCACGATAATCATTATAAACTTTTGCTGCTGCTGGCCTATTTACTGAGTTAATAATCATTGTGATTTCAAGAAAAACTTTAGCTTCCATTTTTTACCTCCATGTAATATATGATTGTTATAAAGTAACTAAAGTATAACACAGCAACTAAAAATAATTAATATATTAGCAAATTTATTAGTAACTAATAAATTTAATAGTTTTTATTTAATTTAAATGGGGACATGTTTTACAGGCTGGTAATTTTTTTTCTATATTTTCTTCATTGTGATTTCTTGACCATATACAAATGCTTTGTAATATAGGAAGTACTGATTTTCCCTTTATTGTTAAAGAATACTCCACTTTTGGAGGAATTTCATTATATTGCTTTCTATCTATCATATCTGCTTCTATCAACTCTTTTAACATAGCAGCAAGAACTGCATCTGTAATATTTCCCAATTCTTTTCTTATTTCATTATATCTCATACATTCTTTAACAGAAAGGACACAGATAATTCTTGATTTCCATTTTCCTCCAAATATATCAAGCCCATATTCTATTGGACACATCATTTCTTTTTCAAGTTTATGTTCATACTTCATAAATTCTTCTCCTTCTATAAATTTTATACAAATTAGATTATAAAAAAAGCTCCATTGATATGGAGCTGATTTACTTAATCCTATTGTTTATATATTTTATTATAAAGATGCATAACTGCTTTTTTCATAGTAGTGCCTGTCATTACCTATAATAAATAAAACTGTTCTGTCCTTTATAGAATCTATAACATCTCTCGAAATGGTAGTTGGTATAGCTGGACACCCTTCACTTCTTCCAAGAAATCCATATTTTTCTATAAAATCAGGTTCTGCATAATCTGCTCCATGAACAACTATGTTTCTGCTAAGAGCATTTGAATTTATTCCAGCTTCTAATCCTTTTAATCTTAAAGAATATCCATTGCTTCCAACATATGAATCATTTGTCATATAAAATCCTAATGAACTCATATATGAATTTTTATTATTTGAAAAATTAAGAGCTGAAGTTAATCCAGAGTTTTTTCCATGTGTTACATATGTGCTGTAAGTAACCTTTCTTCTATTGAGATCTAACACAAAAAATCTTTCAACATTTGATGGTTTTGTATAATCAATTATTGTAAGAAGTCCTTCTCTCTTATCAGGTATCTGCATATAACCTTTATATGCCTTTCTAAAAATTGTGTACTCAATTTTCTGATTTAAATTTAAATCACTATACATTTTTTGAATATAACCTTCCTCCAGGTTTCTTTCTGCTCCAAAAGACAAAGTGCTAAACAAAGTTAACGCTAACAAAACTTTTTTTATCATAACTATACACTGTCCTCCTAGAAAATTTTTATATATAGAAAGTTTACATTGAAATTATATTTTTTTTCCGTTAAAATGTCAATAGAAATAAATATATAGAAAGGAGTTTTTTATGTATTTGAAAAAATTAAAAATTGTCAATTGGCAGTGTATAGAATATACAAAAGTTGATTTTGAGAATCTTATGCTTTTTATAGGACCAGCTAATAATGGAAAATCCAGTATTATGTCTTCTATAATGTTTTTTTTAGGCTATCGTAATTTAAGAACAAAAGATATACGGAATCAAAATATTCCCTTAGAACTAGAAGGAAGCTTTTCTAATTTTTCTAGAAAAACATTTAATGAATTAAAAGACTATATATATAACAAGGAATTAAAAATAAGAATAATTAAATATCCCAATCATGAAATTCAATATAAAATAGGTAAAAATAGGGACTGGACTGAAATAAATTATAATACATATATAAATATTGTTTCTAATATTCCCATTCTTTTTATTCCACCTTTCGCAGAAAATGAGCAGGCAGAATATTTTATCACTTCTTTTTTAAATATATTGAAAAAAAGAAATATAGATGAAAAATTTGTATTAAAAGAAATGAAAAATTTATCTGATACTTTAACAGCTGAATATGTGAGTAAAGGTTTATATAGATCCTTATTATTTGAGTTATTTAGAGCATTAGCTACAGAATCTAAAAAAATTGAAACAAGTATTATAGGAAATACTATGATATTTTTTGAAGAACCAGAATTATATCTTCATCCACAAGCTGAAAAAGAATTATATGATTGTTTCATTGCATTAAGTAAATTAGGACTGCAATTATATATTTCTACTCATTCAAGTAATTTTATAAGTTTAAAACACTATAAATCCATATGTATTATAAGAAATGCTGACAATGGAAGCAGAGCTTTTCAATTTAAAGGAAACCTTTTCTCTGGAGATGAAGTAAAATATTTTAATATGAACTACTGGATAAATCCTGATCGAAGTGAACTCTTCTTTGCTAAAAAAGTCATTTTAGTAGAAGGTCAAACAGACAAAATAGTTCTTGGATATCTTTCTAAAAAATTAGGAATTTACAAATATGATTATTCTATTCTTGAATGCGGTAGTAAAAGTATCATCCCACAATTTATAAAGCTTTTAAATGCTTTTAAATTGCCATATGTTGCTATTTATGATAAAGATAATCATTTTTGGAGAACTGAATTAGAAATAGAAAATTCAAATTTAAAAAATCACTCTATCCAGAAAAGTATCAATTATGACTTTGGTGATTTTATTGAATTTGATAATGACATAGAAGAAGAGCTTTATAGTAAAAAAAGAGAAAGAAAAAATTATAAAAATAAACCTTTTAATGCACTTAAAACAGTTTCAGAAGAAAACTATGCAGTACCAGCTCAATTAGAACAGAAAATAAGAAAAATATTTAGTTAAAGAAAATATCTTGGGGGGATCATATGGCTAGCTTAATTTTTCATAAAAAGAAAAAGAAACGTACTTTACCAAAAATTATTTTAATTATTATAATAGGAATCATATTTTTTAAAATGAAAGTAGATAAAGAAGTTGGAAAAGAGTTAGATAGTTTTAATAATGTAAAAATTTATTTTAATGGATTCCCAACAAAATCTTTTGGAAGAAACCTTTCTGAGGATGGATATAATATTGGAATGAAATATCAATGTGTTGAATTTATAAAAAGATACTATTTTGAATACTATAACCATAAAATGTCTGATACTTATGGAAATGCTAAAGATTTCTATAATGCCGAATTAAAAGATGGAGATATGAATGTTAAAAGAGGATTACTGCAGTTTTCTAATCCTAGTTTCAAAAAACCTTCTGTTGGAGATATAGTAATATTCAAACCATACATTTTAAATCCTTATGGGCATGTTGCTATAATATCTAATGTTGAAGATGATAATATTGAAATTGTTCAACAAAATGTTTGGAAAAAAACTAGAGAAAAATTTAAACTTACTTCTGAAAATAATAAGTGGTCTATAAACTCTAAAAGAATTATTGGAAGATTATCTCTTCCTGAATAAACAAAGATTGAGCCTGACAAAATAATTTACTCAGGCTCTTTTCATTAAAAAACGTTTTATTTTAGTTTTATTTATTTTATTTTTTAACTTTTAATAAGTAAATAGTTCATTTTTTTATTTTTTTATTAAAATTTAAAAAAATAGTTTACTAACAAATATGCCTATTTATCGCTAATTGTAAAGTAGTTTACTTTTAAGTTTATTAAAATATGCAAAGAGTTTAAAATTTGATGCTTTTCTATCTATAAATAAAAAAATAAATCTTATATAATTCAAGTATCAAACTCTTATAAAGCTTTAGGAGGTAAAAATTGAAAAGAAATAATAAAATTGCAATTTTAAATCTTTTAATTACAAAGAAAAAAATAACAAGAAATGAGTTAGCTGAAATCTTAGGAATATCAAGAATGGCTGTGAGTAAGCTTGTAAAATCTCTCATAGAAAGAAAATATATTATTGAAACTGATACTGTTGATACTCCTAAAACAGGCAAAAAACCAAAATATCTCTACATAAATTTAGACAAATTTCAAAATATAATGGCCATTTATTTTGGATTAAGTAGTGTAACTATATCTATTGCAGATATTTATGGAAAAATTTTAACAACAGAATCAATTTCTATTGGCTCTAAAACAGATGTATTAAATACTACACTAAAAAAAGTAAGTGAAATATTAAAAAAATATAAAATTATGCTCATAAGTATAGGAATGAATGGAATAGTTGATTCTTTTAGAGGAATAGCAGAAATCTCTACATATTACCATTGGAAAAATTTGAATTTAAAAGAGATATTTGAAAAAAATTTCAATATAACAACTATAATTGAAAATGGAGTAAATCTTATTGCTTTATCTCAATCTAAAATTTATGAAAACCAAAAAGATTTTGTAATACTTAATATTGAAAATGGCGTTGGTTCCACTATATCAAAGTATGATCCAGTTTCTAATAAAAGAAGCTTTGAACTTAAAGAAATAGGTCATATTCCTTTTGATTATTCTGAATCTTCTCTTTTATGTGTTTGTGGAAATAAAGGATGTCTTGAAACTGTCATGGCTAACTGGAGAATAGAGGAAAAAGTCTACACTAAAACTGGTGAACATTTTTCTTATGACAAAATAATTGAAGAAGCTAACAAGAATAAATCTTTTTTTAGAGATGAGATATTAACTTTATTAAGACCTCTTTCTTATATAATTTTATGGATAAACAATCTTATAACGCCTGAAAAAATTATTATCACAGGTAAAATTACATTTATTGATGATTTCTTTTGGAAAGAACTAAAAAGAATATTAAAAAATAATTCTCTGGATAAAACAAAAGAAATAATTATAGAGAGATCTGATTATAATGATAACCTGATAATAAAAGGAGCACTCCAATATGGAATTGAAAATATAACAAATTCACTATTCTTTGAAAGTATGTTTAAAGGAGAAAGTAATGAATAATAAACCTAATATTATTTTAATAACTGCTGACCAGCTTAGAGCTGATACATTAGGTTATATGAATAAAAAAATAAAAACACCTGTATTAGATTCTCTAGCTGATGAAGGATATATTTTTACAAATTCATTTTGTACAAGTCCAGTGTGTACTCCTTCAAGAGCTGCTATATTCACAGGAAGATACCCAATGAATACAGGAGCATGGAATATTGGTACATGTCTTGATGAAAATGAAACTACTTTAGCAGATATTCTAAAAGTCTATAATTATTATAATGTAGCTGTTGGAAAAATGCATTTAAGACCACAACTTAAAGATTTTAATAATAATTTTGAAGATGTGGATTTCAGAGATAGAAACAGAATAAAAGATAATACTTATTATGGATTTGACAAAACTTTTATAACTGAAGATGATAAACAAGGAAAATATCTAGACTATATAAAAGCAAAAGGCTATGCTCTTGCTGTTGGTAAAGGCGAAGATGGCATAAATCCCCTTCCAGAAGAAATGAATCAAACTTATTGGATAGGTATGAAAAGTTGTGAGGAAATAATAAATCATGATTTCAAATCTCCTCTTTTTATGTGGACAAGCTTTGTTGATCCTCATCATCCCTTTGATCCCATAGAAAAATTTGCTTCATTATATGAAAATACAATTATTGATAAACCTATTTCAAAAAATTTCCTATGTAATGGAAGACCTGAACATTTGCAAAAACAAGGAAAAAATGGATATTGGCCTGGGGGTGGAGAACAACATAACTTCTCTGATGAAAAAATAGAAGAATTTACAAAATATTATTATGCTATGATTTCTTTTATAGACCAAGAAATAGGAAAAATTCTAAAGTCCTTAGAAGAAAAAAAACAGTTAGATAATACAATAATAATTTTTACAAGTGATCATGGAGAATATATGGGGGATTATGGGCTTTTACAAAAGGGTCCATTTATGTATGATAATCTAATCAAAGTTCCATTATTAATCTGGGGTAAGGGCGTTTTAAAAGGAATTTCAGATGCTGTTGTTGAAAATATAGATATTGTTCCTACTATTCTTGAATTAATAGGAAGTAATATTCCTTATGGAATTCAGGGAGAGAGTTTAAATACTTTGATTAAAAACATTTCTTCAGCTAGAAAAAAATCTTCAGCAGTTATTACATATGATGCTAGAGATAGAGGAATTATGATAAAGACATATAGGGATAAAAGATACAAATTAAATTTATTTCTCAATGAAAGTTATGGAGAACTTTATGATTTAAAAAATGATCCTTTAGAGAAAGAAAATTTATTTTTTAATGAAAATTTTAAAGAATTAAAAAGTGATCTTCTATTAAAATTCTGTTATAGAATGATGGAATGTAGTGATCCTTTATCTGAGAGAACTGCCAACTGGTAATTCTCAACATATTATTTAAGGAGGGAATATGGTTTTTACAATAATAACATTTATATTATTCACTGCTCTTGTAGCTATAATTTCATGGTATTTAACAAAAGATGATAATCTTAATACTGAAAGTGGTTATTTTCTTGGAGGAAGAAGTTTAAGTGCAACAGTTATTGCTGGTTCTATGATGTTGACAAATCTTTCTACAGAGCAGATGGTTGGATTAAATGCTCAAGGATTTAAAAGTGGATTTTCAGTTATTGCTTGGGAATCTGGTGCATCAATTGGTATTGTTATTCTTGCCCTTTATTTTCTTCCAAAATATCTTCAAGGATCAATTACTACTGTTCCTGAATTTTTAGAAGAAAGATATGATAAAACAGTAAGAAATATTGTCAGTATATTTTTTCTGCTCACATTAGGAGTAGCATTTCTTCCTACTGTACTTTATTCTGGTTCTATTGCAATGATGAGATTATTTAATATCCCTGAACTGCTTAATATTTCTCCTGAAAGTGCTATTATTCTTTCAGTATGGATGATAGGAATTATTGGAAGTATTTATGCTATATTTGGTGGATTAAAAGCTGTAGCTGTTTCAGATACTGTCAATGGTGTAGGATTAATAATAGGAGGATTAGCTATACCTGTTCTTGGATTTATATATTTAGGTGAAGGAAGTATGATAAAAGGTATTGAATATCTATTTCAACATAATCCAGAAAAACTTAATGCTATTGGTTCAAAAGATTCTCAAGCTCCATTTGGTGCAGCAATTACTGGAATGAGAATCATGGCTGTCTATTATTGGTGTACAAATCAAGCTATAATTCAAAGAGCTTTAGGAGCAAAATCCCTGAAAGAAGGGCAGAAAGGTGTTCTTTTAACAGCTTTTCTGAAAATAATAGTCGCACCTTTAATACTTGTTGTTCCTGGAATCATTGCCTACAATATTTATGGCAATCAAATTAGTGGAGATATTGTATACCCTGTATTAGTTAATAAACTTCTTCCCAGCAAATTATCTGGTTTCTTTGGAGCAGTCTTATTTGGAGCAGTTTTGAGTTCTTTTAACTCCGCCTTAAATTCAGCTTCAACTATATTTAGTTTAAATATTTATAAACCATTATTCAGTCCAAATATTTCAGAAAAAAATCTTATAAAAGTAAGTAAATATTTTGGAACTATTTTAGCTGTTTTTTCAATGATTGTAGCTCCATTTATTTCAAAATCATCAGGAGGTCTCTTTGAATTTATTCAAAAAGTTGCTGGGCTTTTCAGTGTTCCTATTGCAATAATTGTATTGGTTGGTATATTTTCTAAAAAAACCAGTGCTCTAGCTGCTAAAGTTTCTATGGGCTTCTTTGTCATTGTTTATGGATATACACAATTTATCAGCCCTGTAAAAATACATTTTCTATATGTAATAGCAATTCTATTTGTCATCTGTCTTTTCCTAATGTATATTGTTGATAAAATTATTCCACCTAAAAAAGAATATTCCCTTCCTGTCAGATATGAAGTATCTGTTGAGCCTTGGGAATACAGATACACTGTATCAACAATGCTTATGTCTCTTTTAATATGGATATATATTATATTTTCAAAAATAGGATTACTTTCTCAAAGTAGAAATTTAAAAGGACGAATAGGAGTAATAACTGCTATATTTATTATTTTAACTTATTTTATCTGTATCTTTACTAGAAAAGCAGAAAAAAAGACTAGTTGAATTTTAAATTAATAAAAAAGCTAACTTAGAAATTAAAGCAAAATTTTTAAAATTTACTTTTTTCTCTTAGTTAGCTTATTAATTTTATATAATTAAATTCTTTTTCTAAGCATATCTAGTTCATTTAACTCTGTATCTATAGTTATTTTTACAAAAGAATTAGGATTTGCTGCCTCTACTTCTTCTCCTTCTTTTCCTCTTGTAATAAGAGTCATTTTAGGAAGAATTATTTCTCTTACATTTATTCCTGGACTTACTACTTCTAATTTTTCTCCAACTTCAAGTCTATTTCTTATAGCAAGAATATACTCATTCTTTGAAAGCTTTTTTTCCACTTTTGCTACTAATTGATGTGATTGACTGTAAGAATTTCTGTCATTATAATTTTGTCCATCTACACCAGGTCTTCCCATATAAAATCCATCTGTATATGATCTATGTGAAACAGATTCAAGTTCTTCCAACCATTTAGGATTAAATTTATAGTTCCCTGAATAGTAGCTGTCTATAGCATCTCTATATACTTTTACACAGTTAGCTACATAATATATTCCTTTCATTCTTCCTTCGATTTTAAGTGAATCTACTCCTATATCAAGAATTTTATCTATAAATTCTATTGTACATAAATCTTTTGAGTTGAATATATATGTTCCATGATCATCCTCAAATACGGGCATATACTCTCCAGGTCTTGTTTCCTCAACAAGAGAGTATTTCCATCTGCAAGATTGAGCACAATCACCTCTGTTAGCATCTCTTCCAGTCATATAATTACTTAATAAACATCTTCCAGAAATAGACATACACATAGCTCCATGTATAAATACTTCAAGTTCTATATCTGGTACCTTAGCTCTTATCTCTGCTATATTATCCAAAGATATTTCTCTTGCTAATACTACTCTCTTTGCTCCTAAATCTCTCCACATCTGTACAGAACGCCAGTTTGTATTACTTGCTTGAGTACTTACACTAATACGCAGAGCTGTATTTTCTTTTACTATTTGAAACACACCTAAATCAGCAACTATTACTCCATCTATTCCAATTTTTTCTAAAAATTTTACATAATCAGGTAAAAGATCTAATTCATCATTATGTGGTATTATATTTAAAGTAACATATACTTTTTTTCCTAAATTATGTGCATAAGTTACAGCTTCTTCTAATTCTTCATCAGAAAAATTGCTGCTCCCAGCCCTTAGGTTAAACATTTTTCCTCCTAAGAACACTGCATCAGCTCCATAATGGATAGCCATTTTGAACTTCTCCATATTTCCAACTGGAGCTAATAATTCTACTTTTTTCACTTTATCATTCCTCTCTCAATTATTCTATTTTATTTGTATAATCTGCAAACTTAGTAAGTTCATGAAAAAATCTCAATTTAACTGTACCTGTTGGACCATTTCTATGCTTACCAATAATTACTTCTGTTATTCCTTTATCATCTGTTTCTTCATTATAATAATCATCTCTATATAAAAACATTACCATGTCAGCATCTTGTTCTATAGCTCCAGATTCTCTTAAATCTGAAAGCATAGGTCTTCTGTCAGCTCTTTGTTCTGTAGCCCGTGATAACTGCGAAAGAGCTATGATAGGTACATCAAGCTCTCTGGCAATTCCTTTAAGTGATCTTGAAATATCTGATATTTCTTGCTGTCTATTTTCAGTTTTTCCACTGCTTCCTTTTATCAGTTGCAAATAGTCAATAAGTATCATATCAAGTTTTCCTGCTGCTTTTAATCTTCTGGCAATGGCTCTTATTTCAAGCACTCCCAAATTAGGAACATCTGCTATATTTATTTCTGTATTAGACAGTTTTCCACTGGCTATTCCCAGTCTTCCCCAATCTTCTGGAGCTAAAAATCCTGTCTTTATTTTCTGAAGTCCTATTCCTGCCTCTACAGCAAGAAGTCTTTGAAGCAATTGAGAACTTGACATCTCCATACTGAATAAAAGTACTGCTTTATCGCTTTTTAATGCAGCATTAAGTGCAAGATTCAATGCGAAGGCAGTTTTTCCCATTGCTGGTCTGGCTGCAAGTATTATAAGGTCAGATGGTTGAAATCCACTTGTCATTTGATCAAAATCTGTAAAACCTGATGAAATACCTATTGTAGTTCCTTTATTTGCGTATACTTTTTCAAGCCTAAGAAATTCATCTGTCATTGCATCTCTGATTTTTACCAAATCTTTTGATTCACTATTTTCTGATATTTTAAAAATCATTCCTTCTGCTCTATCTAAAATACTTTCAGCTTCCTCATATCCACTATATGTCATTTCTACTATTTTAGTTCCAACATCTCCCAGTCTTCTTAAAATAGCTTTCTCTTTAACTATTTTTGCATAAGCAGTAATATTGGCAGCAGTAGGAACCTCTTCTACTATATCATAGAATATTTGTTCCCCTCCTACCTCTTCAAATTTTTCATTTTTTCTCAGTCTATTCATTACTACTAGAGGATCAAGAGCCTCTCCTTTATTGTATATTTCCCTCATAGTTTCATAAATTATCTTATGAGCATTTTTATAAAAGTCATCAGGAGAAAGTATCTCTATTATATCACCAAATACATCCTGTTTAAGGAATATACCTCCTAAAACAGATCTTTCCGCCTCTAGGTCACTTGGAATTTTTCTCAAATTTTCAACTTCTGGCATTTTTTCTCCTTATTTCAACAAAAAAATTATTGAGCTTTTGCTACAATTTTAACTTCAGCTTTTACATCAGTATGAAGCTTTATAATTGCAGTATGTTCTCCTAAACTTTTTATATTACATTCTATTTTTTTTCTATCAATAGCTACACCAAAAGTTTGTTCTATTGCTGCAGAAACCTCTTTATTAGTAATAGCTCCAAATAATTTTCCATTTTCTCCAATTTTTACTCCAATTTCTATTTTTTTAGATTCAAGTTGTTTTTTTAGCTCTATTGATTTTTCTTTATCTTCTTGAAGTTTTTTTTCTTCTCTTTTCTTTCTATTTTCTATTTTTTTTAATTCCTCTTCGGTTGCTATCATACCTTTTTTATTTTTTATTAGGAAGTTATGAGCATAACCATCTGAAACAGTTATTAAATCTCCTTTTCTTCCTTGTCCTGCTACATCTTGTGTTAAGATAACCTGTATTTTTGCCATCTGCTTTTCCTCCAAATTATTTTTTTTCATTAAATATTGCTTTATCTAACTTAAATCCTGAAAGTACTCCAATCACAAAAGCTAAGAAAGGGAACATTACAGAAGTAAAAATTGCTATAAAGCTATTTAGAATTCTTATCTTTAATATTTTATTTAACATTGTATAAATACTTTTTAATCCAAAAAATATAAATATTACCTTTCCTATTTCCATTAAATTATATATATAGAAATTTTCTATTTTAAATATTTTCCATATAAAAAATGTTATTATATAAATTAATATCCATCCATATGATACTTCCCAATTTCCATAATCTTTCTTGTCCAAAGAAAAATATGTCATAAACGAGCACAGCATTGAATAAGTAAACATAAGCCATAAAGAATTGGCTTTTAATTCTTTAAAAATCAATTGAACATCTTCCATACTGAAATTTGTTCTCTGTTGATACATTTCCATTAGTGTTCCTATATTAGCATTTACATCCTTTTTGACAAGAAAAAATATTCCTGCCATAAATATAGTTACAACTATTGCTGTAATGGTTACTCTATCAAATTTCTTTACAGAATAATTAATTTTTTCAAAATAGTAATAAAAAAGTTCTATTACTATAAAAAATCCTATATATATACTTAAAAGCATGGGGTTCATCAATATTATAAGCATAATGGCAATAATATTGATCAATACTTTTTGTCTAAAATCTAATTCTTTCATTTTTTTTATTTTATAAACTGGCAATAAAAAACTAAATATTGGCATCATAAGAGAAATCATAAATAATGCTGCTACTGCCATTCCGTGAACTACAAACATTTTTCCCCCTGTTTTTATTAGTATTTACTTCATAATCTCTCCACCAAAAAAATCTACAATTTTTCTAGTAAAGTCATTTTCATCCTTGCTGATTTCTCTCTTTTTACCAACAAGTATATATTTTACTTTTATTTTGGGATTGATTACTTTTTTTACTACTCCTAAAAATACATCATCATAAGCACTTGTTTCCATTTGCTCTTTAGCAAAAGAATTTTCGCTTTCAAATCCAATAAATAATGTATCTCCTTCTATCTTATATGGTTTAGCACTTATTAAAAATGCTCCTAATGTTATTTTTTCTTTTTTAGCTTCTTCAACTATATCCTTCCATTGACTTATTATATATTCTAAAGTTACTCCTGAAAGATCAGCAGTTTCCTCTGTATTAGAGGTGTCTTGATATATAGTTACTGGTTTTTCAATTATTTTTTCTACTATTTTTTCTTGAATAACAGCAGTTTTAGTACTTAAAAGGTTATTAATAACTACATAACCAACCATTCTTTTGTCTTCTTCATATTTAAATTTATTTAAAGAATCATAAACAGCTCCAATTATCTCAAGTCCTTTATTAACTTCCAGTTCTGACTTACCCATAAGAGTTTTACAGTACTTTGCAAAATCTTTAAAGAAAAGCTCTATCTCTAAAGATTCACTCCAAAATTCATCAAGTATTCTTACAAGTTCTTTATATTTTTTTTCTATAACATTATCTAAAAATTCTTTCATTTTTTTTACTGGAGTTACTCCAAGAACTTTTTCACATTTTTCTAGAGTTATTTCTTCATCTAAGCAAGTTATCATAAGTCTTTCTAATATAGAAGTTGCATCTCTCATACTTCCACCAGAATTTTCATAAATCAGATCTAATACATCATCAGGTACAGAAACTCCTTCATTTTCAGATATTTCTCCAAGTTTTTCCTTCATTTCGGCTGGAGAAAGAGTTTTGAAATCATATCTCTGGCATCTCGAAATAATAGTTGGCAATATTTTATCTGCTTCTGTTGTTGCCAGTATAAAGATTACATGTTCAGGAGGTTCTTCCAATGTTTTTAAAAGAGCATTGAATGCTTCTTTGGTAAGCATATGTACTTCATCTATAATATATATTTTTTTTCTTCCTTTTGAAGGTTGATAATTTATTTTTTCCTTTAACTGTCTGATTTCATCTATTCCTCTATTAGAGGCAGCATCAATTTCAATCATATCCATAAAACTTCCATCATTTATAGATAAACAGTTTTCACATTTATTGCAAGGTTCATCTGTAATACCATTTTCTAGGCAGTTAACACCTTTAGCTATAAGTCTGGCTATTGTAGTTTTTCCCACACCTCTTGGACCTGTGAAAAGATATGCATGGGAAGTTTTGCCATTTCTTAATGAAGCTTTTAAGGTTTTTACTATTTCCTTTTGTCCTGCTATCTCTTCAAAATTTTTAGGTCTATATTTTCTATATAACGTTATATGCATTTCATCCTACTCCAAACCATAGTTACTCATTTTTGTCCTTAATGTATTCCTTGTTATTCCTAATATTTCTGCTGTTTCTACTTTTTTGCCATTAGTCATTTCCAATACTTGATGTATAAGTTCTTTTTCGACTTTCGAAATGATGTTTCCATAGTAGCCTTTTTGATTACTTGTTTTATACATCTCCATCTCTACTTTTATCCATTCCTTAAGAGCACTTGTTTGTGCATCCCCTTTTCTTTTTGTAACTCTTGTTCCCAACACATTACTTGGAAGATCCTCTATGAGTATAGAACCACCTCTACATAACGCTACAGCAGACTTAATTGCATTTTTAAGTTCATTTACATTTCCAGGCCAGTCATATCTCAATATCTTTTTCAAAGCTGGTTTACTTACACCCTTTACATTTTTATGAAGTTCTTCATTGCACTCTATCAAATAATGATCTATTATTAAAGGTATATCATCTTTTCTTTCTCTTAATGGTGGAATATTTACTTCAAGAACTTTTAGTTTTCTATACAGTTCATCAATAAATTTACCTTGATTTATAAGTTCTTCAAGATTCTCACTTGTACTAGCAACTACTCTTAAATCAATTTTAATAGGGTCAGCTCCTCCCATTCTAAAAAATTCTCCTTCTTCTAAGAAATAAAGTATCTTAGATTGTAAATCCAAACTCAAAGATTCTACATTTCCTAAATGAAGAGTTCCTCCATTAGCTTTTTCAAGATCACCTATTTGAGAAAAAACAGCTCCAGTAAATGCTCCTTTTTCGTATCCAAACATTTTCCTTTCCAGTAATTCATTTTGAAAAGAAGTGCAGTTTATACTTATAAGTGGCTGATTTGACCAATCGCTAAACTGATGAATGGATTTTGCTACACTTGTTTTTCCAGTTCCCTTCTCTCCTACTACTAGAACAGGTACTCTGCTGCTTGCAACTTTTCCTATCATTTTATATAATTCTACTATTTCTTTTGTTTGTCCTATAAGTTTATCACCAGAACTTTTATGTTTATCTACTCTTTCAGCTAACAATTTATAATCTTTTACAGATTTTTCTATTATTTTTATAACAGTGTTATTATCAACTGGTTTTAATATATAATCATATGCTCCAGCTTTTACACTCCCTGCTACTACTTTTAAATTAGAAGTTTCTCCAAGAATTATTATAACACCCTTTTTTTGATGTTCTCCCACTTTTTTTACTAAATTAATAAGAGCCTCTTCTTGAAGATTTCTTTCTTCTATAACTATAGTTTCATACTTTTTGTTTTTTAGATATTCTATAAAATCAGTTATATTTTCTGCGAAAGTTAATTCATTCTCAAAATTATTTTCTAATTCTTCTTTTAAACTTCTATCTAATCTAAACCCTAAAAGAATCAAACCATCCACCTCACAAATTAATTTTTTCCTCTTAATGTAAAATTATATTCCAGTATAACATCACCTTTTACATTCATTCCGTTTTTGCTCAGATATATCTTCCAAGTTCTTCCTATCTCTTCTATAGCACTATTAATTTCTGGAACACCACTTCCCTTTTCCAAAAATAAAGAATTTATATTTCCATTCTCATCAATATTCATTCTTATCTTTACTGTTCCATGTAAACCTCTCAATTGAGCACTCTCAGGATATACAGGTTCCCTATTAGTATTATCCCATCTAGCAACAATATTTCCATCCTCTGTTCCAAGTCTATATCCACTTGGAAGTCCTTCCACATCTCCATCAGCTTTCAATATTCTTTCAAATTCCAAGTCTTTTCCTTCTTCTGAGTTGAATGCAAGTTTTCCATCCTCTTCAACTAAAAACTGTTCTTTTCCTTGAGTATTTATATCTGAATCAGATGCTAAATCTAGTTTTTCTCCAACAAGATTATCTTTTGAAATAATTCCTTCTTTATCATTATTTTGTTTTTTAGGAATTGTTTTTACTTTTTCCCTAGCAACAGAATGGCCTATATCATTTATTCCAGACAAAACATCTATTTCAGGACCAGATATAGATTTAGCTATATCACTTAAAGTTGGTTTTTTTTCAGGCTCTTTAGATTTCACTTGTGTAACAGGCTCTTTTTTAACTGTGCTTTCTTTTTTGACCTGAGTTTCAACTTTTTCTGTCTTTTTTCTAGTTTCAGCTGTCATATTTTTAGTTTTAGAGTTAGTATTTTTAGTTCCTTCCATTTTTATTCTGCTGTTATTATCATAAGAAACTAATCCAACTTTAATTTTTTTATCCACTATTGTTTCAACTGAAAGACCAGGTATAAGCAATATGATAAGCAGGTTTAGAAGTATAGAAAGACCAAAACTTACATAATCGACTCTTTTCATAATCCTCTCCTTATTTACTGCTTGCTGTATCAATATCCAGTGAAGCTGCTCCTGCTTCTTTAGAAATAGTCATTATTTCTACTATGAAACCATAATCTAAATTTTTATCAGCACTTATTACTATATTCTTTTCTTCAGATTCTTTTAATTTATTTTCAAGTTCTGTTTTTAAATTGTTCTTATTTACTTTAACTTTTTGATTTTTTCCTTTTTCTTTGAAGTTAAGAACAATTTCTTTATTTTTATTTATTGCAACTTGTATTTCCTTTACATTCTTTATTTCTCTGATCGTAGACTGTGGCAAATCTATTTTAATCCCACTGTTAATATCTTCAAAAGTAGTTGCAACCAGAAAAAATATCAATAAAAGAAACACAACATCAATAAGAGGAGTTATTTCTAATGCTAATTCTCCTTTTCCACGTCTTTTTGTTCTTTCGATTTTCATAATTTCTCCTATCTTCTGAAGTAGTTTATCAGCTCTGTACTAGTTTTTTCCATATCATTTATTGTTTCATCTATTTTTTTATTAAAATAATTATAGAAAATAGTAGCAGGGATAGCTACAAAAAGTCCACCAGCAGTAGTAAATAATGCTTCTGATATACCTTTTGCCAAAACAGAAGCATCTCCTGTTCCATGAATAGATACTGCCTGAAATGCCTTAATCATTCCTGTTACAGTTCCTAATAATCCCAATAAAGGAGTTATATGAGCAACTAGTGAAAGCATCCACATATGTTTTTCTAGAAGAGGTACTTGTGCCATTGCACTTTCCTTCCCTTTTTCTTCTAGTATAACAGGATCTTTACTGTTACTTTTATAATATTGTATCAATATATCTTTCAAAACTCTAGCAGCTGAAGCTTTTTTATTATTTAACAAAACTATTGCTTCTTTTATAGACCCTTTTTCTATAAGCTGTCTAAGCTCAGGATTTATTTTATTGAAACTATCTCTTTCACTAAGTTTAAAATAAATAAATCTCTCTATTACTACAGCTAATCCTATGATAGACATAGCTAAAATGAAATACATTAAAATTCCACCATTTTTAATCCAATACATATTTATTTCTCCTTTATACTTCTCTTATGTAAATTTAATTAAAGTGCTATAATTAAAACTACTACTCCCAATGCTCCTATTATATATTTAAGAAACGATTTTTTTTCTACACCTTGTGACAATTCATCTTCTAAAGCTGATTTTTCATTTTGAACTACTTTTATTTTTTGTTGTTGATTTTTAAGATTTTCTCCTGATAATTCAACTGAACCAGAATCAATTTTCTGTCCTTTTAAAAGCATTTCTTTTGTTTCTATTTCCTTCATTTCAAGCTGTTCCTTGTTAACACCAGTTACTTCTTTGTCTATTGCAGTCATATTGTCTTCTGCACTCACTACAATGGCACTTAATAAAAATAAAGATACTACTAATTTTTTCATTTATTTTCCTCCTCTTTAAAAAAATCCGTATATTTTTCTGCTTTTTTAGCATTGATTGCTTTTAACTCTAAATAATATTTTTTTCCATCTACTTTATTTTCAGCTTTTAAAGCAAAATAGATCATCTTTTCAAGAACAAATTCTTTATAAATAAGTTTTTTATCAAGCTCATAAAGTTCTTTATATAATACTTCTGCATCTTTTTCTTTGCCTATTTTTTCATTCAATTGAGCTGCTTTCAGTTTTGATACTTGAGAATATTTTCCATTATACATAACATATCCTTTAGTATATCCTCTCAAAGCTTCTTCATTTTTCTTTTCAATTTCATCTATAGTTGCAATTTGAAAAAGTACAAGATCTTTATATATACTATTCTCCATATTATTCACTTGATTATAATATTCTCTTGCTTTCTTATAATTCTTTTCAGCAAATAATTTAGAAGCTATGTTTACACAAGCATAATCCTTATATCTGCTGCTTTCCAAAAGTTTTTCATATTCTTTCATTGCAGCTTCTTTATTGTTTTGCTTTTCATAGATAAGAGAATTATAATAATTCTTGGTATCCATATTTGTTATATCTTCTATATATTTTTTTGCTTCTTCAATATTATTTTTACTCAAATGTATATCCAGTATCTTAGAAGCTGTATTTTCTTTAACTATTTTATCTTCTGAAGTTGAAAGAAGTTCTTTATAATTTTCAAGTGCTTTATCATTATTATTTCCACTTTCATATACTTCTCCAGATAATATTAAAAGATTATCTCTCATCTTACTTCCAGGATATTTTATAAGAAATGCATCTTTCTCTTTTTCAAAACTCTCTGTTTCTCCTAAATTGATTAAAGTAGTAAGATACCAATAATATGCTTTTTCTCCATATTGTCCATCACCATACTGCTCTGCAACATGCTTGTATTCTTCTTTAGCTTTTTCAAAATTCTTTTCAGCATAGTAAGTATCTGCAATTTGGAATTTCCCATATGCTTCAAATTCTGGAGATGTAGAAAGTTTATTGTAATATTCTCTGCTTTTTTCAAAATTATCCATTCTAAAATAACTAATAGCTAGTTTATCCATTATTTCATTTTTTCCTTCAGGATTTTCCAATAAAAGATATTCCTCTCCATACTTTATGGCATCTTCATATTTTCCCCATAGGAAATAATTTCTCATTTTATTAAACTTTACTTTTGACAAAAGAGCTGCATCAGAAGTACTATCTGTTTCTAATTGATTAAAAGCTGTTTCTGCTTCAGCATATTTTCCCATTCCTACAAAAGCTATTCCTTTTAAATATATATTTTCTTTCGAATTTTCTATTCCTTCATCATTTAAATATGTAAGCATTTCATCATATCTCTGTTCACTCAGTAATGAAACAATAAGATTATTTAAAATACTAAAATCCTTATCTGATGCTAAAAACTCTTTATACACTTCTATTGCTTCTGGCACCTTATTTCTCTTATAATATGCCTCTCCTACAGAAAAATAGATATTTCTTTTATATTCCTTATCTTCTGAATATTTAGCTTTATATTCTGCAAATCTTCTTGCAATATCATCAATATCTCCAACTTTGTTATCTATGACTATTATTCTATAAAGATTTTCTTTATTTGGATTTCTTGCATAGAGCCTTCCATAATAGTCTTTTGAAAGAGCATACTCTCCAACCTCATAAGCTGAATTAGCTATCATTAAATTAATATTATCAGTGTCCTGTTGATTTACAACCACTCTTTTTACTTCATCCCTGTTTCTTACTATTTTTTTATAATTTTTTAGTTTATAATCAATTGCAAAGATATAATATAAAGATTGATTATAATAAGTAGTATTTCTTAATCCTTCAAAATATTTTTGGGCTTCTTTTAATCTATTTAATTTATATAATGAAAATCCATATCCATACATAAGTTTTGGATCATTTGGAGTATTAGTTTTTGAATAGTAACCAACAGCTTTTTCATACTCCCCTCTTGTAGCATAGAGATCCCCTATCATTCTCATTGCTTCACCATATTCTTTAGTATTTTCAAGCATAGTAAGATATTTCTGCATAGAATTAACATCGCCTCTATTGCTATATATCTCTATTAAACTTAATATAGATTTTTTACCATAAGAACTTGTCTTGTCTTTATTAGTAACTTTTTGAAAATATGTTACTGCTTCCTCTATTGAATTCAATTTATAATAAGCTGATCCATACAGATAGTTTAAAAGTGACTGATTGTTATTTTTATCCTTTCCATTTGAATATTCATTCAAAAATAAAAGTGTTCTTTTATAATCTGCTTTATTATATGATGACATTGCCATACTTAAAACAGCTTCACTATAATATTTTTTATTCATCTGCATTACTCTTTGAAATAACTCTTCTGCCTTTGAATAGTTTTCTTTGGCTAAATAAGTCATTCCAGAATCATATAGAGCTCTTTCATAAAAATCACCATTTTTATCTAGAGATTCCATATAAAAATCACTATTTTTTACATCTCCTAGTGCAGTATAACTTTTCATAAGATAAAAATTAATCTCATCTTTTTCTTTTGCTTTTACATCATTATTCATTAAAATAATTTTAAAATATTTTACAGCATTATTATAATCTTCCTGGAGAAAGTATGTCTTTGCTATTCTGTCCTGAATATTCCTTGTATATCTAGAATCAGGATATCTTTTTAAAAAGCTCACAGATTCTGTTATAGCCATTGAGAATTTTTTCTGTTTGTAAAGTTCATCTAAGAATGCAATATCTTCTCTCTCTGAGGCAGCTAAAATGATATTTGTGCTTAATAATAATGCAAGTATCAAATGTATCTTTTTCACATTTCTCCTCCTTGAGTTTTATATATTTCTTTTAAAAAATTTTTTATTTCTTCTCCAGAAACTGTTGTATTTATACATGGCTCATTTACAATTTTGTTGAATATACCATATACTTTTACAGGAAATGCATCATGTATTCCTGACATAAGATCTCTCTTGCATGCTACTGCAGCCACTAAATCTGGCTTTAATTCTTTTATATATTTTCTGGCAAGAGTTCCTCCAGTAGCTATTCTTATATCTATTGGAAATTCCTTTTTCATGTTTAAAAGCTCACCTATTACACATTGACCGCAATTCTTACAGTTTTCTATATCAGATGTTACTTTATATGGACATGTATATTTTTGAACACAATGTGGAAGTAAAATCAGCATTTTTTTTATTTCCCTTCCTTTTAAAGAAGCCATTACTTTTTTATTGTTGTAATTTAAAAATTTTACTGCTATGTTATTTACCTCTATTTCTTTCTTTTTTCTATCTACAATTAAAAATAACAAGTAGTAAAAATCATATACTATTTTTCTAAAAAAATTACTGTTCATCTTTTTACCTCTTCAAAATTATTAAGGAAATTATATCATATTTAAGTCCATATTTCAAACAATCATAAATTAATCATTAAGAAAAAATAGAGCTAATATTTCCTATTAGCTCTCATTTAAAATTAATCTTTTAATGCCAATGGCATTACTATATAAAGATAATTATTATCATTTTCTTTTTTTATTTTAACCGAACTATTCGAACTGATAAAATTAAGCATAATATTACTTTCCTTACTTAAATTTTGAATAAAATCAGAAAGAAACTTAGCATTTAGAGAAATTTTTATTCTGTCTCCTTCATATTCCACTTCTAGCTGTTCATTTATCTTAGCAATATCATTTACACCATTTACTTTAAGTTCTTTTCCTTCAAGTTCAAAAGTTGCCCCATACTTTGACTCTGCATTATTTCTTACAAATATTATTATCCTTCTAAGAACTTTTAAAAATTTCTCACTATTTATAATAAGAGTTTTATTATATGTATCATTTCCCAATATTCCTCTATAGTTAGGAAACGCTAAATCAATAACTCTGCTAATTATAAGAGTATCTTCTAATTTAAAATATACTTGCTTATTATAAAAATAAAATTTTATTTCTGTTTCTTCTATACTTCTTAAAAGTTTTGCCAAAGCTTCTACTGTATTTAAAGGAATACTTACTTCAAGTTTTTCATTCACTTTTTCTAATTCTTTTTCTAAAAATACAAGTCTGTAAGTATCTGTAGTTATAAATTTCAAATTATCTTCTTCACTTTCTAATCTTACACAATTTATAGAAAGGTTATCACTTGAACCAGAAGCAGCAAATTTTACTTTTTCAAATATATCAGCCAACTCTATACTATTCATTTTAAAGTCTTCTTGTCTTTGGAAAAAATCAGCTTCAACAAGTATTTTTGGAAAATCCTCTGCTTCCATAAGTGAAAATTCAGAAGAAGAATCAGAACTCTCAATAAAAAGATTATTATCTCTTACACTTAAAGTCACAATTTCATCCTTAATTTCTCTTAAATACTCATCTACTAACTGATGTTGAAATACTATTCTTCCTTCTTCCACTACTTCTTCACATTTCATTTCTGTAGTAATAGTAGTCTCAAGATTAGTTCCACAAAAAAATAGATTTTCTCCTCTAGTTTCTATATAAGCACAAGAAATTATTGGCTTTATCTTATTTTCATTTATAGCTTTTTCAACTATTTTTAATCTTTTTAAAAAATCCTGTCTTTTTAATTTTACAATCACTTCTTTTCCTCCTGTTTAAGCTTCTAAAAAAGGTCACCTTTTAACTCTTTAGTATATTTTGATCTAAGCTTTTGTAAAGTTTTTTTCTCTATCTGTCTAACTCTTTCTCTTGTTATATTAAGAGTATTTCCAATTTCTTCCAGAGTATGTATTTCATATCCATCTAAACCATATCTCAATTTAAGTATTTCTTTTTCGCGTTCTTCTAATTGATTCACCATATCTCTTACTTGTTTTCTACCCATTTCATTAAAAATTTCTTCTTCCATAGAAAAATCTTCTTGCTGAGCTAAAGTGTCTTCAAGATAGATATCATCTCCTATTTGTGTACTTAAAGACATCGGATCTTGAAAATCCATTATTATATCCTGAATTTTATCAGCTTCTATATTTAGCTCCACAGCTATTTCTTCTACTGATGGATAGTTTCCTTCATCCTTTAATCGTGACATAACATAACGATTTACTTTGTTCAATAGGTCATATTTATATGATGGAATTCTTATTTCTCTTCCTTTTACTATAACAGCTTTGCTTATAGATTGCTTAATCCACCATACTGCGTATGTTGAAAATCTAAAGCCTTTTGTAATATCAAATTTTTCTATTGCATATATAAGCCCTAGATTCCCCTCACTGATTAAATCTATAAAACTTAAGCCTTTATTTATGTATCCTTTTGCAATATTAACAACTAATCTGAGATTAGATAAGATTAATTGATTTTTAGCCTCTTCATCTCCAGCTTTAGCTTTAATTAAAAGACTCAGCTCCTCATCTTTATCTAATATTTTATATTTTCTTATATCTGCTAAATAAAGTGAAATAAGATCCTTCTCTATCATTGCCATTCCCCACTTTTGTCAATTTTATTTTAGTAAAATTCCTCTTTCAAAGTTCTTTCCATAAGTTCTTCTACCATATTTCCAGCATTTGCATTTTTATATATGATATTGTATGTGGCTTCTAATATCGGCATTGAAATATTCAATTTTTGAATTTGCTCATATACTGCTTTTACTGTTGGAACCCCTTCAGCAACCATAGTCATTTCACTTAAAATAGTTTGTATATCTTGACCCTTCCCTAAACATTCTCCAACATGTCTGTTTCTGCTATGTTTACTTGCACATGTTACTATTAAATCTCCTATTCCACTAAGCCCAGAAAAAGTTATTTCTTTAGCACCACAAGCTTTTCCATATCTTATCATTTCGGCTATTCCTCTTGTTATCAAAGCAGCTTTTGTATTATCTCCAAAGCCCATTCCATCAGCTATTCCTGCTCCTATTGCCAAACAGTTCTTTACAGCAGCACCCAACTCTACTCCTACCACATCTTCACTTAAATATACTCTAAATACTTTACTATTAAAAAGTTCCTGTATTTCAGCAGCCTTTTCTCTTTCACCAGCTGCAACTATAGTTGTTGGAATTCCAACTGCTACTTCTTCTGCATGTGTAGGCCCTGATAAAACTACTATATTTTTGTGAAACTTACCTTTTATTTCATCTTTCATTACTTCTGAAAGTCTCATGCCTGTTGATACTTCTATTCCCTTGGCAGTATTTACAAGAAGCATATCTTCAGTCAAATCATTTGAAAATTCTCTTATTACTCCTCTTAATACTTGTGATGGAACTGAAAATACTACATATTTTATTCCTTTAAGAAGTCCTTCTTTTACATATGTAACATTTAAATTATCTGGAAATTTTATTCCAGGTAAGTATCTCTTATTTTCTCTATCCTTTTGTATTTCTTCTGCTCTCTCTTTATTAAATTCCCATAAAGTAATATCATAACCTTTTCTAGCCAGTACTAGTCCTAATGCTGTTCCCCAGCTTCCTGCTCCTATGATTACTACTTTTTTCATGCTAATCACTCCTTATTTAAGCTTAAATTTATTTTCTGTTCCTTCTATAAGCCTTTTGATGTTTGTTCTATGTCTATATATTACAAAAACTCCTATTAAAGTAGTCATCGCTAGAAGAGGAGTCTTCCCTATTCCATATCCTACTGGACTCAATGCAGTAAGAATTGGCAGAGCTGCTGCTGCTACAATTGATCCTAATGAAATGTATCTTGTAAAATAAACTACAAGAATAAAAACTATTAATAAAGCAAGGGTTACATTAGGTATCAAAAAAAGAAATACTCCCAAACTTGTTGCTACACCTTTTCCACCTTTAAAATGTAGAAAAAAAGAAAGCGAATGTCCTACAATTGCTAAAACTCCTATCAATAGCAACATATCTCCAGTTACTCCATATCTACTGGCAATAAATGGTGGAAGAAATCCTTTTAAAGCATCTGCTGCCAATACCATAAGTCCATATTTTGGTCCCAATACTCTATATGCATTCGTAGCACCTGAATTTTTACTTCCATGTTCTCTTATATCTATTTTTTTAAAATATTTTCCAATCCATACTCCATTAGGAAGTGCTCCCATTACATAACCTAAAACTAAAAACAATATTTCTTTCATAATTTCTCTCCTATGTTTATATCTCTTCTATGACTACATAGACTCTTGCTAACTTTTAAAATAGATTTTTTCTTATCTTAAATTATATCATATAAAAAAAGAAGTATAAAGCTAGAATTCAAAATTCTCTATATCTTGTACATAAAACTTTGTTTTTTCAAAGTTTTTAACTTTATTTTTTGTACAAATTTTATTTTAATAAAAAATAAAATCAAAATTAATGACTAAAACATAATCTACTATATAAAAAACAGCTGCCCGTAAGCAGCCATTTCATATGTTTGATTATTTTCCTTTTTTCTTAGATTTTGCAGCTTTTTTCTCAACAACTGGATTCATTTTTTCTAATAGATTTTTTCCAGCTCTGAATTTAGCAACTTTTTTAGCTTCTACTTTCATAGGTTTTTTAGTTTGTGGATTAACACAAGTTCTAGCAGCTCTTTCAGCAGCTTCAAATTTTCCAAATCCTATGAATGACACATTTTCACCTTTTACCAAAATTTCTTCAAGAGTATCTATAAATGCTTTTGTAAGTTTGTCCGCTTCTACTTTAGTTTTTATTCCAGCTTTAGTTCCAAATAATTCTACAAATTCTTTTTTTGTCATTCTTATCACTCCCAACTATTTTATATGATATTGTGTTGCTACTACTATTACAGTAGCATTTTTTTTCAATAAACTCAATAGTTTTCGTAAATTTTTTTAATTTTTTTTCATAAATGTCATGTTCAATACAAATATTAAGAAAATTCCAATAATTAAATAGTTCCAAAAATTTTCATTCCCCTCAAAATATATATCAGATTTTTTCAAGCTTTGAAGATCATATTGATCAAAAGGTAAATTGTATGCTGCTGTAATTCCCTTGAGATTTAAAAGATAAAATACTGGAATTTCATCCTTTAAAAATTTACCTACTAATCCTTTTTGCATATTTGTCTTTTCATTTAAAATTACTTTAGAATTTATTATAATATCTACACTATCTCCAATAGATAAAAGATTTCCACCTATATTTACAAAAGCTTTTATTTGTTTATTGCTTTCTTGTATAAAATAGCTATATCTTTCTTCTATATTTTCTTCTATATTTTCATTATAAAAAAATTTAAGCCCATACTTTTTATTTTTTTCTATTATTTTTTCTTTTATTTCCTCTTCAAATTCCTTTCCTACATCTCCTATTCCACCTAAAGAAAATCCTCTGCTTCTATTTTGAATTATTCCTTTAGAAAAAAGATAGTTCTCCATATCAAGATATGTAAAATCTTCAATATTTCCTCCATATGTAGAAGCTCCAACTGAATTTATCATTATAGCATCTAATCCTAAAGTATCTGCTGCAGCTATCAAAGATAAATTTAATGCAGGGAAAGAACTTGAAAGATTTGCTGCTATTCTATCTCCTTTTTTTAGTCCTTTTTCTTTAAATAACTTTACTAACAGAGCTGCAAAGTCAGGATTTGTACTTGTCCTTTTACTTTCCAAATTTCCCAAAGTAGTTGTTATTCCACTCCATTCCTCTCCAATAAGTCCAGTTTCATTAATATCTAAATTTTTATCTATTGGTATTCCTTTTCTTATTCTTTCATTTTTTATTTCTATACTCATAGTTTTCATCTTTTCAGAAGCTTTAACCATTTCATTATAGTAAGGACTTTTTGTTTTTATTTCTCTATTTTTTAAACCATATTGAATGAAAATAAATAATAAAGCTATTATTGTAAGAATGATATTATTAATTTTTTTGTTCAATTCATTCCACCTGCCTTATAGATAACTTCCACTACAGCCTTTATAAATATTGAAAGTATCATAAGAGAGGACACTGTTCTTATAACTCCATGTCTATCTATTTCTTGTGCTATTATTCCCGGAATTATTACCCCTATTATGCTGCCTCCTAGTATATATACTTCATACTCATTTACTATATAAATATTAAAATATTTAACTAAAAGCCTTATTACAAAACTTATCATTATACACATGGCAAATTTTCTTCTTCCATATATAATAGTGTGATCTGATATAAATTTTACAATGAGAAAAGTTAATATTCCTGCAATTATAGTAATAGCAATTCTTTGAGGATCATTTATATAAAAAGCTACATATGCTGGAACAATTAACCCTCCTGGAGATATTTCTGTTATTTCATAAAATATTATGCTCAATATGATACCAAATATTATTATGTCATTAGCCATCTATTACCTCTCCCCTGATTTCTAAATAGTCTACTAATTTTTTTCCATGACCACATATATTTCCAACAGCAAAAATAAGTATTCCATCTTCTATTTCATCAAAATATTTTTCATTTTGTAATATTTCTATTTTATTTTTATCTACTTTATTTTTTAATAGATATTTTTTAAAAAGTTCTCTATTTTCCCCAGAAATTATTATCTTATCAAATTTTTCTTCAACACTTTTTACAAATTTTATATATTGTTCCCATCTGCTTACTCTGTCCCCTCTATTATTTACTAAAAGATATCTTTTATTATTCCAGTAATATCTTTTAGAAATTCTCTCCAAAATTATATCTGTAGAGTTCGGATCATTTGCTGCCATAGCATTTACAAAAAATACTTTATGACCCTTTTCATTTTTATACACTAATGTTTTTAGACATCCAGGATCTTTATGATAGTTTTTCATACCTTCTAAAGCTTTTTTTTCATCTATGCCCATATATTTACATACTTCTATTGCCAATGCTACATTACTGGCAAAATCAATCTCCCAATATTGATCTTTTTCATTTTCATTTATAAATACTTTTGAATTTCTTTTTTCAGCTTTCCCCTTAAAAAATTCAAAATATTTTTTATCACTTGTAAAAATAGCCCCATTCTTGGGGATTGTATTAGAAAGTGATTCTGCTATTTCATCTAAAGTTCTTCCCATTTCATCCAGATGATCTTCTCTTACATTGGTAATTACACCAATATTAGAATTTAATATTCTATTCTCACATATATATTGTAAATCTGGTTTTACAGCCATACATTCTAATATTAAAACATCTGCCCTTTCCTTATAAGCCCAATTTATTGCTTTTATCTGTTCTTTAATATTTGCTTTTCCTTTTCTATTTATTTCCCTTTCTTCCCCAGAAACAGAAATAGTTCTAGGAGATGTTCCTGTAGTTTTGGTGAATGTTCTATAACCACCAGAACGTACTCCAGCATCTATAAGTCTAGAAACTGTTGATTTTCCCCTTATTCCATTTATATGAATAACATATTTAAAAGTTTTTCTCTGTTCCATAGCTCTTTTTTTCTCTATAAAAAGATATCCAATACAGACAAAACATAGTATAAGAATTATTTTTTCCATAATCTACTCCATTTTTAAATATTTTAAGGTTTTTTTAAAAACAGTTTCATACTTTTCTTTTCTCACTTCTACTTCATCTTCTCTAGAACTTTCAATAGTTATTACTGAAATATTCATTTTTTCTGAAATTTCTCTATTCAAACTTCCTTTTTCTGCCCCTTGAAGAGGAGTAAATCCCTCTTCAAGCAGGCTGAATATAAGTTCTGGATATTCATCCATTGTATTTTGTTGAAATATTAAAGTATTTCCAATATAAAAATTGGGGTCTTTATTTTCATCATAATTATAATAAGATTCATGACAATCTAATATTATATTTGGTTTGTACTCTTCTATTACTTTTGTAATTTCCTGAGCTATTTTAGATGCTCTGTCATTATTATTCTGAAAAAAAGATCTGTTTAAATCCTGCATATAATATTCAGTTCTATTTCCGTTTTTTACTGCCTCTTTATTTGCTTCTGGAATTATTATAAGAGTTCCCTTTGAAATTTTATATTCTGCAAGCTCTTTAGCCATTTCTATTCCAGATATTTCATCACCATGTATTCCACCAATTATCATAACCACTGGCTTTCCCCTTCCAGTTTTAAAATAATCAAATTCAGACAATGAAATTTTTTCATTTGGATAGCATATGATAGAATTAAATATCAATATAAGCAAGATTTTTTTTATCAAATTTCTACCTCTTTTTTAAATTATTTTACCTCTTTTAAATAATATCCTACACCGTTTTCAAGAAGCTCTGAATAAGATGGTGCTCCTTCTAGTATGATTTCTTTTTCAGGTTCATTTTCACCCATTACTGTAACAAGTTGAACAACTCCTGTCAAGTGTCTTCCTACTCTTTCTTCTAAAGGATGTCCATTTTCATCATAAGGTACAAATAATCTTCCTAATTTTTGAGCTTCTACATATCTTGGATCTTTTCCTGTTAAAACCAAGGCTTCATCTGTTCTTCCTCTAAGTCTTCCTTGAGCAGCATTTGCTGATTCCATAAGCACTGCATAAGTATCAGTATAGTCTCCTAACTCTCTATGAGTAAGTCCTCTTAAAGACACTGGAGATGGCTCCAATCCAATTGATATATCTTCAAATTCCATATTCATAACTACTTGTGATGTTATAGGCATTGCTCTCTCATGAGATACTATAGCATTTATTACTGGGTATTCTGGAGAGGCTTCATGAAGGTCAATAGTCATATCAATTTTATTTTGTTTTATCATTTCAGTTATTGCATAGGCCATTTTTTCTGTATAAGTTCCATCTGGTCTTCCTGGATATGCTCTATTAATATTTCTTGTTTCATTTCCTGAAAGCTGCTGTCCAGATGCTGCATGAATATATACATCAGGATCAGGCCATTGATCCAGAGGGTTAGTTGCTCTTGAACCATATCTAAACCATCTTTCTCCATATGGAGTTTTTAGGGTAAATCTTTGTGGTGATCCTTCTTGAGGGTCATTATGTGTAAGTCCACTTCCATTAGTTCTTGGAAGAATATATACAGTTCCTTTATCAACTTTCAAGTTCTCTATCATAAGTATCGCTGTCATATATCCTGAAGGTTCATTTCCATGAGTTCCTCCTAATACAAGAACACTTCCACCTTCTTCTTTTCCTTGAAGGATATAGACATCACTATCACCAGAAGTTCCTTTTAACGCTGGAAGATAATCACTTAATTTTTGCATTGAAGTTACTCCTTCCCCTTTTACTATAGGTTCTGGTTCCCTCATTTTTAAAAATTCTTTTCCTGCTAGAAATGCAACAATCAGAGAAAGAAAAATCATTGCAATTCCTGTTCCTCTATTTCCTTTCATTTTCTTTCCCCCTTATTTTATCATTAATATTCTCAACAATAGAGGAATTATAACAAGAGCTGCATTTACTTGTTTCATCAAATCTTTTTCCTCTAATAGATTTAAAACAACCATTACTAAAACATATAAAACTAAAGCTAAATATATATACATCATCATATTTTTATCACCTCATCCTAGTATATAATAGAACCTAATTGGTTAGAGAAGATTATCATAATTATAGAATAAACTATGATAACTACTGCTGGAACTGCTGCTTTTCTTAGTACAGGAGTATAATCTTTCATTCCCACTACCTGAGCTGCAAATATTCCTGCAAGTGCTGTAGGAGGCATCAAATCTCCAAGAGAAGCTATAAATGATATAGCTGAACCTGTAATAATCTGATTTTGTGATAAAAATACCATTAAGAAAGGTACTCCAAGAACTGAAGCTGCTCCAAATGATGATACGGCTCCAAATAATGGTATAGTTACAGCCATTGCAATATATATCAAAGATGGAGGAAGACTTAAACTGTTTACAACAATATATCCTCTCACTCCTGTCAATGTCATTACTTGAATAAACATTCCAACTCCCATCAGAATTCCCATTACTGGAAGAGTTTGATTAACTGCCTCTTTTGAAACTTTAAAAAAGTTTATTTTTTTACCACAGAAAAGTCCTGATATAGCACTCAATATAAATATTAAAGGCATTCCCAAACCAAATAGGCTTGGAGCAACTTTATCCATAGTCATTAAAAACATTGCTATAATGATAGGTATATACAGCTTCATTCCATATTCATCAATTGCTGTAAAATCTATTTCATTTTTTATCTCGCTATAATCTATTTTATTTACATGTTTTAGTCCAAGATACAATACTGAGAATATTGCTACTGGTACTGTCAATAATAATAGTGGAATAGTAAACCCAACATAAGGCATATCTATTCCTCCACCTATAATCATAGCTGGTACGTTAACTGGAGGAGCTATCATACCTAATATTCCTCCAAGAGCTATGATAGTAGCTGTTTCTATCATAGGTATTCCTATAAGCATCAATATAGGGGCAACAATACTTCCTGCTGTCAATACAGATGCTGTTGAAGATCCAGTTATCATTCCTGGAAACATTGAAATAAACATTAATAATACTAATAAAAGCCAAGGTGTTTTATGAAATTTACGTATTATTGAAGCACTTAGCGCATTTAATGTTCCTATTTCCTGAATAACTTTCATAAAAATCATAGCTGTTGCTATTACAAGAATTGTATCAATATACCCAAAAGTTCCTTCAATTAAATGTCTAACAGGAATACCTTTTCCTGCTATTAATGTTGCTGTTATAGATGATAATACCATAGCTATACTTACTGGCAATTTTGCTGCAAAACATGCAATCATAAAGACAGCTACCATAGCTAAAAACAATATAAGTTCAAGTGACATATCTTCTTTCCCTCCTTTAAATAATAGGGGACAATTTATTGCCCCCTATTAATCAAATTATTCAAATGCTTTCTTCAAAGGTTCTACTGCATTAGTAATCTTTGGAACTGTATCCATAGGAATATTCTTTTCAGTTGACATCTTTGTAAATAAACCGTCTTTATTTCCTTCTTCTACAATGATTAAATAATCTACATTTGGTGCTGCTGCATTTACGAATTTGTCAGATAATTCTCCTCTTCTTGCTGCTCCACCAATGTGCATTCCAATTATTTTTATTCCTTTATCTCTTGCACCTTTTATTAATTTAGCAGTTCTGTCAAGTTCATCTTCAACTTTTATTCCAGCTGCTCCAAGACCTTTTGAACTTCCTCCAATAGCAAGTATTAAAGTTTTTTCATTTGTCAATCCTTCTGCTGTTATTGATTTGTCAAATCCTGATTCTAATCCACCTTTCTTCAATAGAGCTTTTACCATTTGTACATCAGCACTTTGTCCTACTGAAGTAAGCATTATTGGTTTCTCAAATTTTGCTGCCATTGCTGCCATTGCTGTTAATACAAACATCAATACTGTTAATAATTTTTTCATTTTATTTATTCCTCCTGTATTTTATTATTTTTTTCTTAAATTTAATCACTTTTTTAGAATCCAAGAGCTTTACCATCTCTTCTAGGATCTGCTCCTCCTCTAAGTTTTCCATCTTCTCCCATTGTTACACCTTGAACACATGGATATTCAAACCATTCTCCTTCTTCTACTACTGTATGTCCCATAGCCTTTAATTTTGCTATAACAGCTGGATCTATTCTTGTTTCATATACTAATTCTTGATAGTCATCATGAATTCTTGGGAAGTTTATTGCTTCTTGGATATCCATTTCATAATCGAGAACAAGACTTATTACCTGAGCTACTCCTGTTATTATTCTAGTAGACCCTGGAGCACCTAAACTCATTACTGGTTTTCCATCTTTTAATACTATTGTAGGACTCATTGAACTTAAAGGTTTTTTACCTGGTTCTACTGAGTTAGCTTTTCCATGTCCAGTATCAAAATCATCCATTTCATCATTTAAAAGTATTCCAGTTCCTTCAGCTACCACTCCTGATGCAAAAACATCATTGACAGTTTTTGTAACAGCTACTATATTTCCTTCTTTATCAACTATTGAATAATGTGTTGTATCTTTTGATTCATTCCATTTCCATGGATTTCCTGCCAAATAATCTTTAGATTTTTTCATATCCAATTTTTTTACAAGTTCTTTTGCATAATCTTTAGAAATTATTCCATCAACTGGAACATCTACAAACTCTGTATCTCCACAGAATTTTGCTCTATCAGCAAAAGCCATTTTAATTGCTTCTGAGAATAAATGATAGTATTCTGCTGATCCTGGTTCTATATTTTTCATATCATAGTTTTCTAAAATATTAAGAATTTGAATTATATGTGCTCCCCCTGATGAAGGTGGTGCTGATGTTATTATTTCATATCCTCTGTAATGTCCTACTAATGGATCACTCACTCTTATATTATAATCTTTCATATCTTCCATAGTTAGAGGTCCTCCAGCATCTTGTGCTGACTTTACTATTGCCTCTGCTATTTCTCCTTCATAAAAAGCTTTTTCTCCATTTTTCATTATTTTTCTCAAAGTATTAGCTAAATCTGGATTTTTCAATATAGATCCTACTTCAAATGGAAGCCCTCCATCTAAATATATTTCAGCTGTTTCAGGATATTGTTCTATCCTTTCAAAAGAATTTTTCATATCTCTATTTAAGACTGCTGATACTTTATATCCATTTTCTGCCAAATCAATTGCTGGTTGCATAACTTTTTCTCTTGACATAGTTCCATACTTTTCTAATGCATATAACATTCCTTTTACTTCACCTGGAACTCCTATAGATTTTCCACCAACAACTTTTTCATTTCCTATTACATTTCCATCTTTGTCTTCTTTCCACATATCAGGTGTTGCATTTTTAGGTGCTATTTCTCTAAAATCTATAAATTTAGTTTCTCCAGTCTTAGCAAAACGGATTACCATAAATCCTCCTCCTCCAATTCCAGAAGATTGAGGCTCGCATATTCCTAATGCAAATCCAGCAGCAACTGCAGCATCTATTGCATTTCCACCTTGTTTTATTATCTCTACCCCTATTTTTGTTGCTTCATATTTCCCAGTTGAAACAACTCCATTTATACCTGTTGCATCTCTATCACTTCTTAAAATATTTCCTGCTGCATCATAAGGAACCCACTCTTTTGATTGTTGAACTACTGAAGCTGTCCCTTTAGCCCCTAAATTTGTTTGAGTAGTTGTACATGCTGCTAATGATAATGCTAATGCTGCTATGACACTTGCAAAAAAGAATCTTTTTTTCATTATTCTTCCTCCCAATTTATTTATTTATTTTTATAAACTGCTTCTGAAATAAGTTTCAGAAGCAGTTTTTATAACTTACATTTTTTATTTAAAATGCTGCTGCTTGTCCATCTCTTCTTGGATCTGCTCCACCTTGAAGAGTTTTTGTATTGTAATCCATCATTATTCCTTGAACTCCACCAAAATAATTATCATAAGTTCCTCTCATATTGATTTCATGTCCCATTTCTTGTAATTTATTATAAGATTCAAAAGATATTCTTCCTTCTGCATTTAATTTCCCAGATTGAAATTGTGCTATTCTTGGTGCATTAATAGCTTCTTGAATAGTCATTCCGTGATCTATTACATTACTTATAGTCAATGCTACTGCTGGTATAATTCTTGTAGCCCCTGGAGAACCAATTGTCATAAGTGGTCTATTTTTAGGATCAAGAACTAGAGTTGGTGACATACTGCTTAGAGGTCTTTTTCCACCTTCAATAGAGTTCTTCATATTTTTTTGTGGAACAAAGTCATCCATTTCATTATTCATCATTATTCCAGTTTCTGGTACTACAACTCCAGAACCAAAGAAATAGTTAATAGTTTGAGTTACTGCAACCATATTTCCATCTTTATCCATTACAGAAAAGTGAGTTGTACTTCCACTTTCATATTTACTTGGATCTCCAATTTTTATATCTTTCCCAGCTTTTTCTAAATCTATTTTCTTAACAAGCTCTTTTGCATATTCTTTAGATGTAAGACCTTTTAATGGAACTTTTACATAAGCAGTATCTCCCATATATTCTGCTCTATCTGCAAAAGCCTGTTTCATACTTTCAGCCCATACATGCCAGCTTTCAGGAGTATTGTCTCCCATTGCTTTAAGATCATAATTTTCTACCATATTTAAAAGCTGTACTATATGAGTTCCTCCAGAACTTGCTGGTGGGCAAGAAATAATTGTATAATCTCTATATTTTCCAACTACTGGTTCTCTTTCTTCTATTGTATAATTTTTAAGATCTTCAACAGTTATAAGTCCTCCTTGTTTTTGAACTTCATCAGCTATCTTTTTAGCTACTTCACCCTCATAAAAAGCTTTTTTACCCTCTTTTGATATCTTTGTAAGAGTTGCTGCTAAATCTTTATTTACAAGTTTATCTCCAGCTTCATAAGGCAACCCATCTTTTAGATATACTGCCGCTGCTGCATCAAATTTCACTAATTTTTCATAATTATCTTGAATTATTCCTTCTAAATTTTTTGAAACTATTATTCCTTCTCCTGCATGTTTTATAGCTGGAGCCATCACATCTGCCCTTTTCATAGTTCCATATTTTTCCAATGCAGTTAAAAGCCCTGCAACTGTTCCAGGAACTCCTGATGCTTTTCCCCCAACAGTTATTTCATCATTTACCACTTTTCCATTTTCATCAAGTACAAACATATCAGGTGTAGCTTTGGCTGGAGCTTTTTCTCTATAATCTATGACTACTGTTTTTCCTGTCTTAGCCATTCTGATTAACATAAATCCTCCACCACCGATTCCAGAGGCATTTGGCTCAAAAACACTAATAGCAAACGCTGTCGCCACTGCAGCATCTACAGCATTTCCACCCTTTTTCATTATTTCCACTCCTATTTTAGAAGCCTCTGGATTAGCTGCTGCTACTACTCCATTTTTTCCTTCAGCATGTCTTCCATAAAGGTTATCTGGATTAGCTGCATTAGACACAGTAAAAACACTTACCATTAAACCAACAACCACACTACCAATTTTCATAAATTTCTTCAACGAAATCATATGTTCCCCCTTTTCTTTATTTTTTTGTTCTATTTTGAAATTTTTATATCGTTTTACTTACTATTAATTATATTTCAAGATATATAAAAAGTAAATCTTATACTTTTATTTCTCTTTTTCCTCTTTTTCCTCTCATCTTTTTTCTACTATTTTTACTTAAAATATGGTATCATTAATTTAATTTGTAATCATAAAGAGAATTTTAATAATTTTTAAATTTGAGGGGAATAATCATGAAAATCTTAGAGAAGAGAATTCACATTAGAATTCATAAAACAGAACTTTCATTAGGAATACTAATGGTATTAATAAGTATAGTTCTGCCAAATTTTTTATTATATAAAAATTTTGATATTTATGATTCTCTGGAAAAAAGTATAGACTTTTGGGATAAAGAATACCTTCTTCATGCCGCATTTGGTTTAGTATTTTTAAATACTATAAAATCATTCCCCATATTCTTTTCTGTTTTTCTCCTTATGGATTCAATGGAAATAGAAATAAATGAAAAATTGAATAATACTTTAAAAGTTATCTTTGGAATGTTGATAATTCAAATAATTTATTTTATAATATATAAAGTCTATTATGACATGGATTATTACTTTGGTAAAGTATCTATGCTTGAAATGATTTATCTTGCATTTCATTCAAGCAATCGTTTTAAAAATATCAGTTTACTTAAACGAAATATTGTTCTTCTTCTTGTTTTTACTGGCATTCAATGGCTCGATATTACAAAGTATTTTTCTGTACTAGATTATAAATCAACAGGAGAAATCTTTTTTGATTTAAAAAATATTTCTTCTTTAATGGAAGCTGACAATATTTTAAACTTAATTGGTTTTTTATTTTTTATACTTTTCTTCATTTTTTCTATAACTTTGCTTCTTGTATTCTTTGAACAGGAAAGGCGACAAAATATTTATGAAAAAGAAAAAGACATGACTAAAGCTATTTCAGATTTAAAATTACAGGAAGTTGAAAATAGATATCTAAAAGAAATTCAATACTTAGTACATGATTTGAAAACTCCATTATTTTCTATGGGAACACTCATTGAAATACTTGATATGCAGGAAGAGAATGAAAAGAAAAAAGATTACTATAATAGAATTGAGAAATCTTTAGAAAGATGCAATATAATGGTATCTGAAATTTTAAGAGATACCCACAAGAACCCTATTGATATAAACAAAGTATTTAATTTTATCCTCTCTTATCTCTCCACACATAAATGTATTGAGTTTTTAAATTACAATAATTATTGCACAGGAAGAAAAATAAAAGTTAATAAAATAGTTTTTTCAAGAGCCATTACCAATCTTATTATAAATTCTTATGAAGCTTTTACAGAATATGAAAATAATAAAATTGAACTTACTATAAAAGATTATAAAAAATTTTTACTCATAAAAATTGAAGACTATGGAAAAGGGATGTCTGAAAAAGAACTTGAAAATGCTTTTATAAATGGTTTTTCAACTAAAAATTCCAGTGGAGTAGGATTAAATTTTGTAAAAACAGTTATGGAAGAACATAAATGTAAATTCTTTATTCGAAACAGAAAAAAAAGAGGTATTGGAGTATATATCATTATGCTTGGGGAGGTTTTAGGAAATGAAGAATAAAATTCTTATTATAGATGATTCTAAAGATATTATCTTTGCTATTTCAGAATTTTTTCTTATGAAAGATTGGGAAGTTTATACAGCACTCTCAATGGAAGAAGCTCTAAAAATAGTAAGTACCAAAGAACTTGATATCATAATAATTGATTATCACATGCCATATATAAATGGTGTATTGGGAGTAAAATTAATAAGACAAATGAATGAAGATGTATCTATCATAGCTCTTACCATTGAAGGATTAGAAAATATTGCAGAAGAATTTTTTCTTGCTGGAGCTGATGATTTTGCTATAAAACCTATTAAAGTACTTGATTTATATTCAAGAGTAAATGTTCACCTTAACAAGAAAAAAGAGAAAATTCCTTCTTCTGAAGATTCTACAACAAAAAAAGAAAAATATGGTGATTATAAAAAAGGGATAAGTGTAAATACTATTTCATTAATAGAAAATAAAATGAAGCAGATTGATTCCTATATCACAATTGAAGAAATATCAGAAGCTACTGGTCTTGCTTCTCAAACAGTGAACAAATATATGAATTATCTTGTGGAAATAAAAATGGTTGATTTAAAAATCATCTATGGAAAAATTGGAAGACCTAGAAATGAATATTACTGGAAAAAATAAAAGAGCTCTTTAGGCTCTTTTTTTGTTTTTAAGTTTTTTTTCATACTTTTTCAATTCACTCAAAGCTTCTCCAGAAATTGGAATGATACATATTATATTAATTACAGTCATTATTCCTAATCCAAAATCTGCTAAAGACCATACAAAGAAATTTTGCTCTATCCCACCAATATATACCATAAGAACTACTGCAATATGGTATATTTCTTTTAAAATTGGTTTTGTACTTATAAAATTCATGGCATTTTTTCCATAATATGTAACACCTAATATTGTACTCAAAGAAAAGAAAAATAATACAACTACAGTAAATGGTATTCCAACCCAGCCTATATGACTTTTTAAAGATTCTTGAAAAAGAGTCATTCCAGTAAACCCATTTGTTATTTCTGTATCTGCTAAAAGGATAACAAATGCTGTAGCACTACATATTATAAGCGTATCCACAAAAACACCTAATGCCTGAACCATTCCTTGTTTTGCTGGTTCATCTATATCAACTACTGCAGCTGCATAATTAGAATTTCCACTTCCTGCTTCGTTAGAAAATAGCCCTCTTCTTACTCCCTGCATGATTATTCCACCAACTGCTCCTCCTAAGAACTCTTTTCCTCCAAAAGCCTGATAGAATATATTTCCTATCATTGCTGGAATTCCTGTTATATTGGTAATAATAACATAAATTACTACAATAAGATACATAACAGCCATTACAGGTACTATTTTATTGAGAGCCAATATTATTTTGTCTTTTTTACTTTTTCCAAATATAATCAGACCAACTACAATTGCCAGTATAATAGCTATTATTTTAGGATCAAATCCATAAGCACTTACAACTGATTCAGTTACAGAATTAGACATTACCTGTATAACTCCTATATAGCAAATAATAGAGGCTACTACATATATAACTCCCAACCATTTCATATTGAGTCTATTTTTTATAATCCAAGGAGTTCCTCCTTGATACTCTCCTTGTTTTACCTTTGTTCTGTACATTACTGCAAGGCTTGATTCAACAAAAGATGTTGCTGCTCCAAGTAGAGCTACAAGCCACATCCAAAAAAGTGCTCCTGGACCACCAATAGATACTGCTGCTACAACTCCTGATATATTTCCGGCTCCTACTCTGCAAGCCGTTCCCAAGAAAAAAGTTTCTAAAGAACTTACTCCATCTCTTTCCTCTTCTCCATTTCCTTTTAATATTCTTATTATATCTCCAAATAATCTAAATTGCATAAACTTTGTTTTAAAAGTAAAATAAACTGCTGTTCCTATAAGCATTACTACCAGAATATTTTTACCCCATAACAAATTATTCACAAAATCAATTATTATCCTTATACTTTCCAATACAATATCCTCCTAACAAATTTTTCTCAGTTTATATCTTAACATTATTTAATACAAATTAACACCTTCAAATAAAAATATTTTTTGTTCGTATTTTTTTATATAATTCTTTATTTTTTAGGGTTTATTTTCTCTTCTATTCTAGATAATTTGTTCGATATTGAAAAAAATCTTATTTACATTTTAATATCTCTAATTTTAAAATTAAGAATTGTAGGTATTTTGTTCTTGACAAAAATCGTTCATAGTGTAAAAATATTATCGTTCATTTTTAATATTAGGCGGTGATCAAAATAAAAAGAAAAATTATATCTCTTATATGTGAAAATAATGTAATAAGCCAGAGAAAGATATCAGAATATTTGAATATTTCTCTTGGTTCTGTTAATAAGTATATTAATTCTCTTTTAAATGATGGTTACCTTACCAAAGAAATTATTTCCTATAGAAAAACAAAATACTTTATTACAAATTTTGGTAAGGAATTTGTAAATTTTGATAAAGATTTTATAAAAACTGCTGTTATTTTAGCAGCTGGTGAAACTTTAGATTTTGATAAACCTGTAGGATTTCTTGAAATATTTGATTCCACACTTATTGAAAGAACTATAAAATTACTATTAAAACATAATATTGAAAAAATAATAATTGCAGCTGGATATAAAGCAGAATATTACAAAAAATTATCAAAAAAATATACAAATGTTAAAATTATAGAAAATAAAAAATACAAAACTACAGGAAATATGTATTCTCTTTATCTTCTAAGAAAATATTTACAAGAAGATTTCATACTTTTAGAAGGAGATCTTGTTTTTGAAGAGAATTTAATTTCACTTTTATTGAATTCAAAAGAAAAAAATGTAACAATGATTGATACTTTTATATCTAATAAAGAAGATTCTCTTTATGTTACCACAAAAAATGGAGAACTTCTAAATATCTCTAAGGGAAAATACAGTCTTGAAAAAATTTCAGGAGAACTTATAGGAATTAGTAAATTAAAATATAATTCATATTTAAAAATGCTTGATAAATTTACCCAAATAGAAAATAAATTATTTTTTTATGAATATAGTTTTTTAGATAAAAATATTTTTTCAGATTTAAAATGTATATCTTCTAAAGAAAAAATATGGGGAGAAATAGATAATCAAAAGCAATATAGATATATAAAGAGCAATATATTAAAGAGTTTAGATAAAAAGGAGAAAAATTTATGAAAACAGCTGTAATACTTGTGGCAGGTATGGGAACAAGACTCAGAGGAGTAACCAATGATGAAATTCCTAAGCCTTTTTTAACAATAAACGGATTATCGCTTATTGAAAGATCAATAGAGAAATTGTTAGATTCAGGTATTAAAAAAATAATATTGGTTACAGGACATTTAGATTATTTTTTTGAACCTCTTAAAAAAAAATACAATAACATTATTACAATAAAAAATAACAATTATGCTAATACAAGCAGTATGGGAAGTTTCTATTGTGCTAAAGAGTTGATTGGCAATGATGATATTCTTCTTTTAGAAGGAGATCTTATCTATGAAAAGAATTGTCTGAATATATTGATAAATACTCCTGAAAAAGATACAATACTTTTATCTGAAGATAAAAAAATGTCTGATGATTATTATTTTGAAATAATAGACAATGGTATTGGAAAACTTACTTTCAATTTATTTGAAATTAAAGGAGAATATGGAGAACTTACAGGATTGCAAAAATTATCAAATGAATTATGCCATTTAATGTTTAAAAAATATGAAGATGAAAAAAATCTTAAATTAGGTTATGAATATTGTATGGAAAAAATAGCAAAAGATAGAAAAATTACTTGCAAAAGAGTAGATGGTATTATTTGGTCTGAAATAGATGATGAATTTCAGCTAAATAGAGTAATGGAAACTATTTATCCTAAACTTTTAGAAAAAGGAGAAAATTAATTATGAAAAAACTATTAAAAATTTCTGTTCTTTTTATTCTTTCTGCATTTCTTTTTGGATGCGGTAATAAAGAAAATAAAACTGTCTTAAATGTTTATACTGGATTGGAAGAAGAATATTTAAATCACTATATTGAAATATATAAAGCAGACTTTCCAAATATAGAACTTAATATAATTAGAGATTCTCAAGGAGCCATTGCTGCTAAAGTGATTGCTGAAGGGGATAATCCTGTAGCTGATGTTTTATGGGGAATGGCAAGTATAAATTTAATTGATTTAGCCAATCAAAAAAAATTGGCTGAATTAAATAAAGACTGGCTAGTAAATATTGATCCTGCATATATTGATTCTATCAATGAAAAGCCTCAATGGACAGGTATGACAGCTTGGACTTCTGCAATTACAGCTAATAAATATGAATTTACAAAAAAAAGTCTACCTCTTCCTAATTCATATATGGATCTTCTTGATAAAAGATACTATAAAGAAGTTGTTATGCCTAACCCTGCCTCTTCTGGAACTGGTTATCTTACAATATTGGGTTGGATAAGTATATGGGGTGAAGAAAAAGCCTGGGAATATATGGATCAACTTCATAAAAATATATCTCAATATTCTCATTCTGGAAGTGCACCAGTTAAAATGGCTATGCAGGGAGAACAACTAATTGGTGTTGGGATGGATAGTGAAAGTATCAGACTTGGAAAAACAAATGAATCTATAGTTACTATTCTTCCTAGTGAAGGATATGGCTGGGATATGGAAGGAATTGCTCTTGTAAAAAAGGATACAATTAAACCAGAAGCTATTGATTTTATTAATTGGGCTCTTTCAAAAAAAATGATGGAAGAATATTCAAAAAATATTGGGCTAGTTTCATATAAAGGTATGAATACAAAACTTGAAGGTTACCCTGCAGATTTTAAAGAAAAACTGGCTAACATAGATTTTAAATGGGCATCAGAAAACAGAGAAAGATTACTTAAAGAATGGGAAAAAAGATATGGTAAAGGAGAATAAAATGCCTTACTTAGTCATAAAAAATGTAAAAAAACAATTTAATAAAGTAGAAGTTTTAAAAGGTATTAATTTAGATATAGAAAAAGGAGAATTTATATGTTTTTTAGGTCCAAGTGGTTGTGGAAAAACAACTTTGCTCCGTATAATAGCTGGTCTTGAAAAACTTGATTCTGGAAATATTCTAGTTAATAAAAAAGAAATAACAGTTTTAGAACCTTCTCAAAGAAATTTAAGTATGGTATTCCAATCTTATGCTCTTTTTCCAAATATGACAGTTTTTGAAAATATTGAATATGGATTAAAAAAGAAAATAAAAGATAAACATCAAAGAAAAGAAAAAATTATGAATGTTCTTAAAATGGTTGGTCTTGATCATATAATTTCAAAGTATCCCGATGAAATGAGTGGAGGACAACAACAAAGAGTATCTTTGGCTAGAGCTCTAGCTCTTGAACCAAATATTTTACTCCTTGATGAGCCCTTATCAGCTCTTGATGCTAAAGTAAGAGAATCTTTAAGAAAAGAAATAAGAGAAATTCAGCAAAATTTAAAAATAACTACAATTATGGTAACTCATGATCAAGAAGAAGCTCTAACAATGGGAGATAAAATTGCTATCATCAATGGTGGAGAAATAGTTCAATTTGGAACACCAGAAGAAATATACAGTAAACCAAAAGATATATTTGTAGCTGATTTTATAGGCAAAATAAATTTCATTACTGATGAAAACAATGATATATACACTGTAAGACCTGAGGATATAGAATATTCTATAGAAAAAAAGGAAAAAACACATAAAGGAACTATTAAAAATATTGAATTTAGAGGTGCTTTTTATAGAATTACTTTAGAATTATTTGGAGATAACATCTACATTGACATACTATCTAAAGAAAAGGAAAAATTGAACCTTAAAATTAATGATTTTCTTTATATCAAATTAAATGAAAAAAATAACATTTAGGAGCTTTCTATGAAAAAAGATAAATTAATAAAAATAATTTTGTCTCTAATTTTAGTTCTTTTTCTTATTATTTCTATAATTTTTCCTATATCTAACCTTTTTATAAAAGCTTTTCAAAATAAAAATGGAAATTATGTTGGTCTGGAAAATTTTGCTGAATATTTTAATGATCCTGTTACAGCAAGCTCTCTTACTAATAGTTTAAAAGTATCTGTAACTGTAACTATTTTTACAATAGTTCTTGCTTTCTTTTTTTCTTATGGAATAAATAGAAGCAATTTAAAAGGAAAATCCCTTTTAAAAGGAATTGCTCTTTTACCTTTATTTTCTCCAACTATGACACATGGTATTGCTCTTATATATCTTTTTGGAAGACAGGGAATTATAACTAAAACTTTCAATCTTTCAATATCCATATATGGATTCTGGGGAATAGTTTTTGCAGAAACAATTTTCATATTTCCAATACTTTTCTTTATGATGGTATTAGCTTTTGATTCAGAAGATTATAGAAAATATGAAATGGCTGAAATAATGGGAATAGATAAATTAAAACAATTTTTTACAATAACTATCCCCAATGTCAAATATACACTAATAACTTGTTTTTTTTCTGGTTTTACTTTAAGTTTTACAGATTTTGGTGCACCTAAAGTTGTAGGAGGAAATTATAATGTTCTTGCTACTGATATATTTGAAGAAGTAATAGGACAGCAAAACTTTTCTATGGGATCAGCTGTTGGAATATTACTTATAATTCCTGCTTTTCTTGCTTTTATGTTTGATATTTTCATTAAAAGTAAAAGTTCAAAGATAGATTCAAAGTCTACTAAATATATTATAAAGGAAAATAAAGTAAGAGACACTTTTTTTAAGTTTTTTAACTATATTTTAAGTTTTATCATAATATCTTTTTTTGCAACAGTTATTTTTGCTTCTCTTGTAAAAACTTGGCCTTATGATATGAGCTTAACTTTTAAATCATATACTTTTACTATAATGGGAGAAAGTGTTTGGAAGATTTTTGGCAATAGTATTTTTGTATCAATTTTTTCTGCAGTATTTGGTACTATTTTATGTTTCCTTACAGCATATGTAGTTGAAAGAGAAAAAAATTATACTATTGTAAGAAAAATAGGATATTTTCTTTCTATACTTCCTAATGCTATTCCTGGACTGACAATAGGACTTGCATATATTTTCTTCTTCAATTCTAAAAGTAATATATTAAATTTTTTATATGGAAGTTTTGGAATAATTATCCTTGCAAATATAATACATTTCTTTGCAACGCCTTTTCTTACTATAACTGCAAGGTTAAAAACTTTAGATGATGAATATGAAACTATTTCTAATATAATGGGAGTTTCATGGTGCAGAACTATTTTTAAAGTTATAATTCCTCTATCAATAGATTCTATCCTTGAAAGTTTTTCATATTATTTTATAAATTCTATGATAACTATTTCAGCAGTTATTTTCCTCTACACATCAAGAACTAGACTTATATCTGTAATGATGATAAGTAAAAATGATGCAGGAGATATAGGAACTGCTGCTGCAATATCTGTAATGATTATTTTTGTAAATATAATTTTTAAGATAATTTTTGACCTTTCAATAAAATATATAAGAAATAAAAATTATAATAAAAAAAGAAAAGATTCAATAAAAAAAGAAAAACAAGGTGAAAATTTACTTTTGACTGGTAAAGAGGTTCTAGAAATATTGAATAAAACTTCTCAAAAAACTGGTGTAAAATATTGGCTGGAATTTGGAACACTACTTGGAAAAATCAGAGAAAATAATTTTATAGGTCATGACATTAACTTTGATATTGGAATAATGAAAGAAGAACTCATTCCGAAATTTATAATAGACATAGAAAATGAAGGATTTAAAAGAATCTCTTCTTTAAGTTTAAAAAATGAAGGTCTTAAGAATATAAAATATGAATACAAAGGAATTGAAATAGAAATGTTCCTTTTTGATAGAGAAGATAATAAAGTAATATGTTATCTGGAAGATAAAAATGGTATTATTTCAGTATATAAGCTTTCAAACTCTACATTAAAAGAAACTAAGTTTATGGGAATAGATACTTATATTCCAAGAAATTCTTTAAAAAGACTTCTTGAAATATATGGAAAAAATTTCAATATATCAGATCCAGACTGGAAGGAAGAAATGAGTCCAAGCAGATATATTTCTGAAAAAATAAAAGATGCATAATTCTAAAAAAGAGGAAGCAAATTGCTTCCTCTTTTAAAATCCCATTTTCTTTAATTCAGAGACAAGCTGTACATAAAACTCTACAACATCAAATCCCTTATAATCCTGTCTTTTTAAATCTATAATATCTCCATGAGATATTCCTCTATGATATTCATTTTTTATAACACCTTTAAAAGTTCCCCATTTAGCAGAAGATATGCTTACTAATCCATCATTTTCTCCTTCCAAAATTTTAATAAAAAAATATGGAATAGTCAATAAAATATCACTAAAACAATCTTTCATTATAGAAATATAACTTTGATAATATACTAATGTAGAATCAACTACATTTTTATTAAATTCTTCACTGCTGTATGTTGTAAATTGATGAGTTGCACTATAAAAATCTGGATTTTTATCTCCCAATCTTTTAAAAATATTATCATAAAATTTAGCAACTCCTCTATAAATTCTTTCAGGTAATTTACACATTTTATCAACAAAAAGACATCCCCTATGTGGAGTACTTATAGTTGTAAGTGAAGCAGTATACTTGTCCATTCCCAATATACTTATAGCATAACGTGAATCCAATCCACCTTTAGAATGTGCTATTATATTAACTTTTTTACTTCCAGTTTCTTTTATCACTTCTAATATTTTTTTCTTAATATCTTCTCCATTATACTCAATAGTTCCAAATGCTTCCTGATTTCCATAATAAATAGAAACTCCATATCGCATTAATTCTCTTGGAATCCGTCCCCAATAATTAAAGTGCCTGGAATCTCTAAATCCAACTCCATGTACAAGTATTATTGGATATTTTGTTTTACATATATCTGATTCTGCTCTTATTTCCTTTAGAGATGCTTTATAGCATTCAAATTCATACTCCCATTTTATAATTCTTAAAGTATAAAAAAGAATTAAAATATTTATTACTGGTATCCAAATAGTGAATATTAGCAAAATTCTTTTTCTAAAGCTCAACCATTTTGAAGTAAAAAAAATACGAATAATTCCATTCAGAAAAAGGAAAAAATTTATTCCAAAAGCATATAATCCATTAAACCACAATATTTCATTATAGTTTATATCTTTAAGTAATGGATATAAAAATATAATTATCCCTGTTTGAAGTAAAAAACCATAAAAGGAATATAAACATAGAGTTCTTCCACCTATCATTATTCTTAATCTTTTTCCAGCATATTCTTCTTTCCTATGTGGGAAAAGATTAAGATATATCCATAAACTAAATATTAATAAACTAAATATAACTGTCAGAAAAATATTTCTAGTATTTTTATAAAAATAAAACATGAGTAAAGGAATATTAGCAGCAACAGGTATATAAAAAAATGAAAATATTTTTTTTATTAAGCGAAGTATCATTTCTCCTTTTCCTCCTTTAAACTTAAAAAAGTGATTCAAAGAAAATATTTTTTGAATCACTCTTTGATTATATTACTTTTCTACAATTTCATTTGTAATATCTTTAGCATAATAAAAAGGATATTTTTCATTAAAGAACTTTTCTCCTAAAATTTGAGTTTCTTTAATAAATCTTTTTATAAGGTCATACTCTCCAATAGTTTCAATAGAAGTTTCAACTATTTGTACTTTTTTTACTTCTTCATCAGTTAATTTTTTTAATATTTTGTTAATTTCATCTTTAGTATTCATATTAAGCCATTTCTTTATTACAGGATCATTTTCTGTTTCTAAAAAAATACTATAATACATATATACCCCTCCATATTTTATATTATCTCATTTAAGTCCCAATTCAGTCATCCATATAGGATTTTCCATCTCCCATGAAGCTTCGTTATGTCCACCTTCCACCATTAAATGAGGAAACACTTGAACACCTTTAAATGTTAATATTCTGCTTATAATCAGATTTTTTTCAGACTCTACAGCTAATTGTTTTTTAGAATGTACTTCATATCTTCCCCAGCTAATATAAAATTTTGTTTCTGAATTTACCTCAGTTTTTGACAGTTCTTCTACAAGTTTTTTAAATATATGCTCATAAAAAGGTGAAAGACAAGCTCCCATAGAAAATATATCTGATCTTATGGCAGTTCCATAAATTGACATAAGTCCTCCCATAGAACTTCCTCCAAGTCCAGTAAATTTCCTTTCTGGAAGTGTTGGAAACCTTTCATCTATCAGCGGTTTTAAATAGTCAGCTATCCAGTTTATTAATATTTTACCATATCCTTTTACGCTTCCAAAATATTTATCTTTAAAAGAATAAGGTGAAAATTCCCAAAGCCTTTTATTCCCCTCATGGTTACATTCCAGTCCCACAATCATTATTCTTGTATTAGAATTATCTAAAAAATCTTTTATTCCCCAAGATTTTCCATAAGTTGCATCTGAATCAAAAAATAAATTATGTCCATCAAACATATACATTACAGGAAACTTTTCTCCTTCTTTTATATCATCAGGAATATATATATGTAAAAGTCTGTTTAAACCAAAAGGTTCAATGAAAATCTCATGTTTTAAAACCATAGTAAGCTCCTTCAGTAAATTATAGTACTACATCTAAAAAATATGGAAACTGTATCTTCCACCATGGCCAATCATGATCCACATCATATCCCCAAAAATCAGTCCACACTGGTACTTGAAGATGTTTAAAACTCTCTTTTAGACTGTTTGTATCCTCTATGCATTCTTTTTCCCATCTGCCTTGTCCACAGCAAAGTATTATTTTTGAGTTCCTGTACATATTCAAATAATAATGATTCCATGGCATATTTCTCATATAATCAACAGGAGAATTATTATAAATTACTTCATTATTATAATTTGGAAAAAAATATCCTGCATGATAAAGTCCGCTTAGAGCAATTACTCCATCAAAAATATCTGGGCGTCGAAGAAAAAAATTCAATGCATGATATGCTCCCATGCTGCATCCTGTTGTAAAAAATTTCCCTTTATAATATTCTCCAGAGCTTTCTCCATAAATTTCTCTAAACTTTGGTATAGCTTCCTTTATAATATAATTAAACCATTTCTCATGCTGTACTATTCTCCAATGATAATCTCCACCTATTTGTGACCAACTTTCCCAATCTATTCCATCTACACAAAAAAGTTGCAGTTTTCCTTCTTCAATAAATCTTGAAGCAGCATCTACCATTCCAAAATTAAAAAAATCATAAAATCTTCCATCTTGTGCTGGAAAAACTATACATGGTTTTCCATTATGTCCATATACTGTAAATTCCATTTCTCTTTCTAATATATGGCTGTATTCTTTATAGTAAGCTGTATGCATATTCTGTGTCCTCCTATATTTTAATATTTTTTCAAATAGAAATCAATAAATTCAAAACATTCTTGTATATCACAGAATCTTGCAGTAATCATATCATTTCCCATAGCTACCGAAAATATATCTGGCATTCTTTCTTTCATTACTATATTATCTCTATACTTAGCCAAAGTTTCTTCCCTACTGTAAACATATCTATGGTTATCTCTTCTAGCTGCATATACACAATTATATGGTCTAGATTGAGTATCAAAATACCCTTGATTATATGCCACCATATTTGCCCATATCTGATATACATCTATATCATTTGCAAAATTCATCATATCAGGAGTATATCCCCCTGGTGGACGCATATTTACTTCAAGACCAATTATTTCTCCTTTTTTTCCAAGACCTTTTTTATCGTTTAAAAGCCTAAAAAATTCACAATGAAAAAACCGGCTGTTAGTATCAAATGCTTGTATCACTTTTCTTCCAGCTTGTTTTAAATCTTCAGGAATTTCCTTATATGAATAGTACATAACATCAGCTTGTTCATTTACTATATCCATTATAGGAATAGGATATGCATGAGCTGTTTCAAATATTATTTCCTTATCCTTTCCAGCTATACCATCATATGATAAAAGTTCTCCATCTACAAATTCTTCCATAATGTACTCAACTGATGGAAGATCTCTATAAAAATATCCAAGTTCTACATCATTTATTAATTTGTACGTTGCTGCTGCTCCTACTCCATTGTTAGGTTTTACAACCACTGGATATCCAACTTTATCTATAAATGCTTTTCCCTCTTCATAATTAGTTACAATATGATATCGAGCACTTGGTACTCCAGCTTTTTCATAAAATTTTTTCATTACACTTTTATATTTTATTCCTGCTATTTTATCATTTTTAAGCCCTGTATTAATATTAAAATCTGTACGGAGCTGTGCATCTCTTAAAAGCCAATATTCATTATTAGATTCCAGCCAGTCTATATGCCCATATTTATATGCAAAATATGCACATGCACGATAAACTTCATCATAATTTTCTAATGAAGATACTTTATAATATTCATTTAAAGAATTTTTTAATTCATCTGTTAAACTATAGTATTCCTCTTCTCCTATTGCTAAAGTATTTATTCCATTATTTTTCAACCCTCTGCAGAAATTCCAATAATTTTTTGGAAAATTTGGTGAAATAAAAATAAAATTCATACAATTCCCCCCTTATATTAAGTATAAAAAATATTTTCTTTACATACTACCACAACAGTTGTTCATAATCAAATAAAATATTCTCAAAACTTAAAAAAGATTTCTCTCTTTTAAAAAATAGAGCAAAATTTACTCAATCTTAATTTTATAGATATAATATCTCAAGTTCTTTAGTACAAAAATTAACTAAAAAAATTCTTTTACCTAATATATTTTACAATCATTTATTAAACAATTAACTTTCTATTCTAATTTTATAATTCTTTGTTATTTACTAAATAAAAAGACTGTTTTAAAAAACAGCCTCAAAATTTTATTTTTTTTATCATAAAATTCTAATTTCAAAATCAAATAAAATTTCCTATCAAACTTTTAATTCCTATAATTATAAGAATCGTTCCACCTAAATATTGAGCTTTACTTTCTAATAATGTTCCAAATTTTGTTCCCAAAACTACTCCTACACTTGAAACTATAAAAGTAATTATTCCAATTTCACTAGATGACACAAAAATATTAAAATTCTTCAAAAATGAAAATGTAAATCCTATTGCTAATGCATCAATACTTGTTGCTATACCAAGTGCTAACAGGGCTTTTGAACTGCATCCATCTTCTGTACAACAATTATTTTCTTTTATTGCTTCTCTTATCATATTGAATCCCAAATATCCTAAAATAATAAAAGCAATAATATTACTATACTGTGAAACTTTTCCACTAAAAATACTTCCTACATAAAATCCCAATATTGGCATTACTGTTTGAAATAATCCAAAAGTAAGTGCTATTTTTATAGTTTTTCCTATTTTTACTTTTCCCATTACAAGTCCTTGACACAAAGAAATAGCAAAAGCATCCATTGAAAGCCCTATCCCTATTAAAAAAATCTGAAAAAATCCCAATCCAAACACCTCATATTTTAAATTTTGTAACCTTTTTATTTTACCATAATATTTATATAAATTAAATGATAT
>ERZ773144.305-NODE-305-length-50323-cov-14.025782_pt1 | contig 50323 bp, 69 predicted proteins | sample MGYA00580849_ERZ773144 | MGnify/ENA primary metagenome ERZ773144 (study PRJEB29015, sample SAMEA2737861) | human gut metagenome | biome: human gut; feature: human-associated habitat; material: faeces | place: China | collected 2012 ...
ATGCGGAAGATCATGACCACACGGATGATGAACACGATCATGATGCGGAAGATCATGACCACACGGATGATGAACACGATCATGATGCGGAAGATCACACACACACGCACGATGATGACGACGCGGATTACGAGATCGAATATGACGAGCACATCTGGACTTCCCCGGTGAATGCCATGAAGATCACCCAGGTGATCGCGGACACGCTTCAGGAGATGGACCCGGCAGACGCGGACACCTTTGCGGCAAACGCAGAGGATTATCTCGGAAAACTTAAAAATCTCGATCAGGAATTCCGCAATGTGGCAGACGGCGCGGACTTAGACCTCATTGTCATGGCGGACAAGTTTCCGCTCCGCTATTTTGCGGACACTTACGGACTCCGATATCGGGCAGCGTTTTCCGGCTGCGCCTCCGACACGGAGCCAAGTGCCAAGACCATCGCCTATCTGATCGACAAGGTGCGGGAGGAACAGATCCCGGCGGTCTACTATCTGGAGCTTTCCAGCCACCGGGTGGCGGAGATCATCAGCGAGGAGACCGGCGCGAAGCCGTTGTTATTCCACTCCTGTCATAACGTGACGCGAAGGGAGTTTGATAACGGCGTCACCTATCTGGAACTGATGGAGCAGAATGTTGTCAATTTACGGGAAGGACTTTATCGATGAACCAGCCATTATTAAAATGTGAACATGTGGACTTTGGATATGAAAATTATGACGTGGTGAAGGACGTGTCCATGGAGATCAATCCTGGGGACTACCTCTGCATCGTCGGCGAGAACGGATCCGGAAAGAGCACCCTGATGAAAGGACTCCTGGGACTTATAAAGCCCACCGGCGGTGTCCTGACGCTGGCGGACGAGTTGAGACGGTCCGGAATCGGATATCTCCCGCAGCAGACCCCGGCCCAGAAGGATTTCCCTGCGACGGTACAGGAGGTCGTGATCTCCGGCTGCCTTGGAAAGCGTGGGAACCGACCGTTTTACTCGATGGAAGAGCGGAAGCTTGCGGCGGTCAATATGGAAAAGCTCGGAATCACGGATCTCAAAAAGAGCTGCTACCGGGATCTCTCCGGCGGACAGAAACAGCGTACCCTGATCGCGAGGGCCCTCTGCGCTACGGATAAGCTCCTGATCCTGGACGAGCCGATCACGGGACTTGACCCGGCATCCACCCAGGATTTCTACGCGGTGATCCGCCATCTAAACAGGGACGAGAAGGTGGCTGTCCTCATGGTCTCCCACGATATCGGAAATATCGTGACCCAGGCCAACAAGATCTTACAGTTGAAACAGACGGTCCAGTTTTACGGGACCGTGGATGAGTATAAGAAATCGGAATTCGGAAGAGAATTCCTCGGAGGTGAGAACTAAATGGGACTTTTACAGGAAATGTTTTCCTATCCGTTTCTCGTGCGGGCGATGATCGGCGGTATCTGTATCTCGCTCTGCGCATCGCTCCTGGGAGTCAGCCTTGTGCTGAAACGGTATTCAATGATCGGTGACGGACTGTCCCATGTTTCCTTTGGGGCACTCTCTATCGCGGTGGCCTTTAACTGGGCGCCTCTCGCGGTATCGATCCCGGTGGTGGCAGCGGCGGCGGTCCTGCTTCTTCGGATCACGGGAAACGGAAAGATCAAGAGTGACGCGGCGATCGCGATGATTTCCGCAGGATCTCTCGCCATCGGTATCATCGTCACATCCCTGACGACGGGAATGACGACGGATGTCAGCAGCTATATGTTCGGAAGTATTTTAGCAATGAGCCGCGAGGACATGTACTTAAGCGTAGTCCTGTCCCTGGTGGTCCTCGGCATGTTTGTGATCTGCTACAACAAGGTCTTTGCCGTGACCTTCGATGAGAGCTTCGCGAAGGCGACGGGTGTGCGGGTCTCCGCCTATAACCTTCTGATCGCGGTCCTGACTGCCATTACGATCGTTCTCGGCATGAGAATGATGGGTGCCATGCTGATCTCGAGCCTTGTGATCTTCCCGGCACTGACATCCATGCGGGTATTTAAGAGTTTCCTCGGCGTTGTGGTATCCTCGGGCGTTGTGTCTGTGGTGTGCTTCTTTATCGGACTCATTCTTTCCTATGTATATTCAATTCCGGCGGGAGCCAGCGTTGTTGTGGTGAACCTGGCGATGTTCGGGGTGTTCAGTGTCGTTCAGATGGTGAAGCAGTCGAGATAGGGGAGAAACAGCAGGATGCCAGCAGATACGTAATCGCAAGCGCTCAATGAGGTTGGATTTTGCCAGATCCTGAAGACTGTACAAGAAAACAATATTATATGAGAAAATTTCTCGTATTTCTGCCGCTTTCCAGACATCCGCTGGAAGCGGCAGTACTTGACTTTGTTAGAAAATGTGTTAAAGTTAGTAATTGGTAATGAAAAATGAAAGTGCGGCAGTGGATCTGGTCTGTATACAGTATAAAATTAAGGCGGACAGATAAAAATACAGGAATGCCGCGCGGATGGCAAGAAAGAGGTGTCATTATGACAAAAATTGATATTATCTCCGGTTTCCTCGGAGCCGGAAAAACAACATTTATAAAGAAGCTTCTGAAAGAAGCAATTGCGGGCGAGAAAGTAGTCCTGATCGAGAATGAATTTGGTGAGATCGGTATCGACGGCGGCTTCTTAAAGGATTCCGGCATCGAGATCCGTGAGATGAACTCCGGATGCATCTGCTGTTCCTTAGTCGGTGATTTCGGACGTTCCTTAAATGAAGTCCTTACAAAGTATACACCGGACCGTGTAATTATCGAGCCGTCAGGTGTCGGCAAGCTTTCCGACGTCATGAAGGCAGTCTGCGACGTTGCGGGCGAGATCGACGTTGTATTAAATGGTTCCGTGACAGTCGTTGACGCTCAGAAGTGCAAGATGTATATGAAGAACTTTGGTGAGTTCTTCAACAACCAGATCGAGAGCGCAGGAACGATCGTGTTAAGCCGTACCGATGTCGCTGACGCAGACAAGGTCGCTCAGTGTGTAGAGATGATCCGCGAGAAGAACCCGAAGGCAGCTATCGTTACAACTCCGATCGACAAGCTCACAGGCGAGCAGCTTCTTGAGATCATTGAGAAGCCGACAGATGATATGGCTGAGAAGCTCCTTGAGGAGGTAAAAGAGGGCCATCACCATCATCATGACGATGACGACGAGGAGTGCTGCTGTGGCCATCACCATCACCACCACGATGACGATGATGACGACGAAGATGAGCATGAGCACCATCATCACCACCATGACGATGACGGAGAGTGTGAGTGCGGCCACCACCATCACCACCACGATGACGATGATGACGACGAAGATGAGCATGAGCACCATCATCACCACCATGACGATGACGAAGAGTGCGGATGCGGCCATCACCATCACCACGATGATGACGATGATGAGCACGAGCATCACCATGACAGCGAGTGCGGATGCGGCCACCACCATCATCACCACCACGATCATGATGCCGACGAGGTATTCACAAGCTGGGGTCTTGAGACAAACCGTACCATCACAAAGGAGAAACTCGAGTCCCTGTTACAGGAACTCGCACATTCCGAGAAGTACGGCCAGGTTCTCCGCGCAAAGGGAATGCTGCCGGATGCGGACGGAACATGGTACTACTTCGATCTTGTACCGGAAGAGACCGAGATCCGCACAGGCGCTCCGATCTACACAGGAAAAGTGTGCGTGATCGGTTCCAACCTGAAGGAAGACGAGTTAAAGGCTGCGTTTGAGGCTTAATGAACGTATTCTGCCAGGGTCAGGCTGCCAGATCTGCAGAACCTGTTCAGTGGCAGTTCCTGTCTGCGCAAGACGTGGGCAGGAACCATTTTATATAATTAGGAGAATAAGACAGTGAAACAGCAGGAAAAAATGCCGGTATTTGTCATCAACGGCTTTCTGGAAGCGGGAAAGACCCAGTTCATCACAAATACTTTACAGCAGGACTATTTCCAGGCCGACGGTACGACCGTTCTGATCCTCTGCGAGGAAGGCGATACGGAGTACGATAAGGAAATCTTAAAGAAAACAAGAACAAAGATCGTTACCGTGGAAGATATCTCCGAGATGGACGAGGATTTCTACGGACGGATCGAGGCATTATATGACCCGGCCCGCGTTCTCATCGAGTGGAACGGAATGTGGCCGCAGGATCAGCTGCAGCTCCCGGATACCTGGGAACTCTTCCAGCAGATCACGATCATCGATGGCTCCACCTTCGAGCTCTATTTAAGCAACATGAAGCCGCTCTTAGCGCTCCTTGTAAAGCGCTCCGAGCTTGTGATCATGAACCGCTGCGATGAAGTCAGCGATGAGAACATCACCCGCTACCGCCGCGGCTTAAAGGCTTTAAACCCGCAGGCAGAGCTGATCTTCGAGGACGCGGAAGGCGAGATCGAGCAGGAGGTTCTGGAAGAGGATCTTCCGTACGACATGAAGGCAGATGTGATCAAGATCGATCCGAAGGATTACGGCATCTGGTACATCGACGCCATGGATAAGCAGGACCGCTACGAGGGAAAAGTTGTGGAGTTCACCGGTATGGTATTAAAATCCCCGGAATTCCCGAAGAACTATTTCGTTCCGGGCCGAATGGCGATGACATGCTGCGAGGCAGATATGACATTTTTAGGATTTATCTGCAAGGCGCGTGAGGCGAGAAACCTTGAGACAAAGCAGTGGGTCAAGGTCCGTGCGAAGATCGCATACGAGTTCTGGCCGGACTACGACGGTGTCGGTCCGGTGCTCTACGCCGAGAGCGTGGAACCGGCGCAGGAGATCAAGGATATTGTGCAGTTCTAAATGAAGATTTCAGCTGAAAAACAGAAAATGCAGAATAATACCGGGTACGCTGGATGGAAAAACTGTCCAGCGTATTTTGATTTTCTCGAATTCCGAAGAAGCTGCCGTTGGCAGGCTCTGCGGGTTCCCATGTATTCAGAAGGGACTTCCAGTGAAAGCTTTAGCGGATATAAACAAAAGAAACGGACTTCGTGAGCCATATGAGATATGACTTTTGAAGTCCGTTTTTAATTCCAGGTCTAATTCATCGGTGCCACCGGAACCGGCCGTTCGCGGTCGAAGACCTGGGTCACATCGAAGAGGTCGCTTAAGTGGTCTTTTTCCGGATTCGTCTCCGGCAGGTCGTAGTACATGCGGTAGCCGTCCAGGTTCCGGCGTCCCTGGCGGAGATAGTCAGATCCAAACTGTACCCAGTACTGGCTGGAGTCTACATTGCAGAAGTAGCGGAAGCCCAGCTCATGGAGATATGCGTATTTTTCATTTTCCATTGTGTACGGATGCCAGTCGCCAACATCTGATCCGAATGGGTAGAGCAGGATATCCGTCTTTCCGATCAGGGATTCCACCCTGGAGGCCCACTTATCGGAGTCTGTCTTCACATCCTCAAAGGAGCGTTTCCCGAAATTGATATGTCCCCAGCTGTGGGAGGCGAGCTCCCAGCCGTTGTCCCTGAGACACTGTGCCACCTGGCGGACCGTCTCTTTATCGGCTTCAAAATTTGGGTTAGAACTCTCATAGGACGGATCCGTCCGGTATCCCAGAACGCCCTGATATCCGGTAAACGCCAGGACCGCCCGGGCACCCCGGTAGGAAAAATCAGGGTGTTCCGTGATAAAGTCCTCAAGGAGCGGCACGAGATCATAAGAGCCCACCGACACGGAGCCGTCATCCATCACCATCTCGCAGGTCGGCTTTCCGTTCTCGCCCACGATCATCCGGCTTGCGAAACCGTCACCGTCCATATACTCGTAATAGCAGAGGTCATCCTGGGACATGACAAAAGGAATCTTTCCAGGCGGCAGCATAATATCCCCCGCCACCATCTTCGTATTGCCGTTTTCGTCCGTTACCTCGTGGGCAATATCGTGGAGCTTTACGAGAACATATCCTTTCTCGTACATGGAATCCAGGATCTTTAAAAATTCGCTCTTCGTGGTCATCACCTGGTTGTAGCCCTTGGAATCTGCGTCCCCGTCGAAGGCTTTGGAGTTATCCATGATCAGGGAGTGGAAGAACACATGGGTGATCTTGTTTACATCCGCCCGGACGAGTGTGGATTTTGTCTCCTCGCAGGAGGCGAGAAGCTCCTTCACATCGGAATTCTCCGCGTAATCCGGGTTGGAGTTTAAGATCTCGATGGCAGCATCGTAGTCGTAGGTGACGAATTTTGCGTGAGCGCTGTTTAAAATCCCATCCAGGGCAGTATCGCCTGTATTGTAAGCGGCAGCCGGTACGGCGGCTTCCTGTGACTCCGGAGAAGCGTCTTCTCCGGATCCGCTCTCCGCAAGTGAAACGGTCGTTTTATCGTCTCCGGACGGATCGGATTCCGCCGAAGATTCAGAAGTGTTGTTTTTCAACTGTGTGGATAAGCGGCCTCCTTTTTTAAAGAGGAGCAGTCCGCCGATTCCCAGGAGAAGAACTCCGAGAACGATCAGCAGTATCGTAATATGAACTGTCCGCCGCCGTTTCCGCAGCTTTTCGCGGCTTGAAATATATGCGCGGCGCCTTTCAAAATCATTATTGTATTCCAAAATATCACCTCGTAATTTAATTCGTAACCGCCGTCCTTTGTCAGACAGAACAACGGATAAAATTCTGTATTTATTACTTCTATCATAGCACAACCCCATGTCCGACGCTACGAGAAATAGAAAAATTAAGCATTTTGTAAGCAGTGACATAAAGGGGGATGTCCGGGCCATATTTTATAAGGAGAAAAACTGGCTGAGAACATGAAAAGCGTGCCGCAGGGCGGAATAAAATGGCGTCCGGGCGGAGAAATTTTATGGAACAGCAGGCAGGTCGGGAGTAGAAATATGAGAGTGGGAAAAAGAAGCATTTGTGGGATCATGGCCGGAATCCTGTTCATGATGGAACCGGTGAGCGGATATGGGATGATGAGGGAAGGGACGTGGAAAAAGGATATAAGAAATCAGATCATGGAAATACAGCAGATGCAGCCGGAGCTGACACCGTACACCGGCCCGGAGATCACGGCTCCGTCCGCAATCCTCATGGAGGCATCCACGGGGACCGTGATCTGCGAGAAAAACGCGGATGAGCCGAGAAATCCCGCCAGTGTCACAAAGATCATGACACTGATCCTGATCTTCGACGCCCTGCAGTCAGGGAAGATCCGTCTGACAGACGAGGTGGTGACAAGCGCCCACGCGAAATCCATGGGCGGATCCCAGGTGTTCCTGGAGGAGGGCGAGATCCAGACAGTGGAAACTCTGATTAAGTGCATCGTCATCGCCTCCGGCAACGACGCGTCGGTGGCAATGGCTGAGTTTATCGGAGGCGATGAGGGGACTTTTGTGAAGATGATGAATGAGCGGGCGAAAGGCCTGGGGATGGAGCACACGAAGTTCATTGACTGCTGTGGACTCACGGATTCCCCGGAACATGTGACTACGGCAAGGGACATCGCGCTGATGTCCAGGGAACTTATCACAAAATACCCGCAGATCACAAACTATACGACGATCTGGATGGAGAATATCACCCATGTGACGAAGCAGGGGACAAAGGAGTTCGGTCTCTCCAACACAAATAAGCTCTTAAAGATGGCGACGAATTTCGAGGTGACGGGGCTGAAAACAGGTTCCACCAGTATCGCAAAATACTGTCTCTCCGCCACAGCAAAAAAGGACGGCGTGGAGCTTATCGCCGCGATTATGGCGGCACCGGACTTCAAGGCGAGATTTAAGGACGCGGTGACGCTTTTAAATTATGGGTTTGGAAACTGCAGGCTCTATAAAGATGAGACGCCGCCGGAGCTTCCGAAACTCTCCGTGACAGGCGGAAAAGAGCCGGAGGTGGAACTTTCCTACGGCGAAACCTTTACATATCTGGGACTCCACGGCGAGGACTTTTCCGGCGTGGAGCGGGAACTGACACTGGAAGAGAGCGCAGAAGCCCCAATAAAGGCGGGTGACCGGCTTGGAACGCTGCGCTACCGGTTCAATGGGGAGGAGATCGGAAACATCCCTGTCATTGCAGCCCGGGATGTGGATCCCGCGGGATTTTCTGACTATGTGAAGTGGATGATGGGATGGTGGAGAATGAGAGGAGAGGAAGTATAAAAATATCGGAGAGATCTGAATTTAAATGATTAGTAACCTCAGTACTTTCATAGTTACAAGCAAAAATCATTCGAGATCGGCTGCACCGATGGGATTTTTGCCTTCCAGATTATGTTTTCTTACGGTCAGCGCAGCAAGTGCGCAGCCTGCTGAACAGTTACAATGATTAAAAAAATTCAGATCTCTCCGATTAAAAGGTTATTTCTCTGCGGCTGCCTTCGCAAACCCCGTATTCACAAGATCCTCATAAGGAACCCGCGTGTCAAGCTCACCGGCTTCCTCCAGAATGTTCTCGAGAAGCTCAAAGCTTTTCTTCTCAAAGACCGTATTTTCTTTCCAGGTATCCTGCTCTTTGTAGCGGTCCACGATGATCGCGATCTTTTCGGTGTCGGTCTCCTTAAACTGCGGACTTATCGTCTCGGCGATCTCCTCGGCGGAGTGGGTGTTCACATAGTCGAGGCCTTTCTGAATCGCATTTGTGAATTTCTGGATGATCTCCGGATGCTTTTCAATATAGCTTTTTTTTGCACTGTAGGCCGTGTAAGGGACGTAGCCGGAGTCTTTTCCGAGGGACGCGACTACATAGCCGTTTCCTTCCTGTTCCAGGGCTGTGGCGAAGGGTTCGAACTCGACGGTGTAATATAGAATACTGCCCTTGCATTTATAATAATAATTTCACATCTTTTATCTGCCTGGTTTCTGGATCCACCAGGATTTCTTCAATTGTTTGTTTCCAAAAGGCACGTTTGTGTTCATTGTCTAATCGCACATAAAGACTCTTCCAGTCACCAGAAAAACGTTCTGATACGCATCTTAAATTTTTCTTTTGCAATTCCGCTTTTTGATCACTTACTTCGGAAAGAGCTGCTGTGAGGCGGATATATTCCTGGTCATAATAATCATCAGAAAGCCGCCCTTTTTGATACATTGTATTTAAGCGATTGATTTCATCCTGGATGGACTGGGTCGATCGGGCTGGCTTGGCAGAAGCTCCGGATGGTTCCAGACATATATCGATTCGAGCTGCTTCAAGGATGGAGTCCATATGTTCCAGAAGGTATTCTTCGATAGCGCTTTCTCTGAGAGAAGCACCTGAGTGGTATCGGAATTTTCCCATGCAATTATAACGAGTATCGCAGTACACGTTGCCGTTTTTTCGGACAGCTTTTCGCTGGCGCCCGGAAAATTTGCAGCCGCAGATAGGACAGGTGATAAGGGAACTGAATATATAGGTATATCCGCTTGGACTCCAGGATTTTGCCTGTCTCGACTTGAGGAGGGCATGGTATTGATCCATAGTCATGTATGGTTCACAGTAAGGCTTTCCATCCTTATCAATGCCAGCATATTTCGGGTTGTGGAATATTTTATCAACCTTATAGTAGCTGGGACCATTCTCACCATATTTGTCGGCGATATACCGGGTCGTATGGCGGATAGAAAAACAGGAAAAATAATACTGGATAGCATCCTCCACGATAGATCTGGTAGCGGGATCCTTTTTAATGTACCCGTTTTCTATGATATATCCGTAGGGGGCGCACTTTCCGGTAACGCACATTCCTTTTGCGCGTTTATAGTCAAATACAGCTTTGATACGTTCGGAGGTCCGATCGCACTCTGCCTGGTTTACCGATAACATAATATTGATAACCATCTGCCCGTTTGCGGTGGAAGAGTCGTAATTTTCAAATATAGTTTTCCAATAACAATGATGTTCCCGAAGAATCTCTTCGGTAATGTTATAGTCTTTAATATTTCGGAACCAACGATCCAGCTTAGTAACAAGGATCATATCGATCTTATTCTGACGGACATCTTCTAACAGGCACAAAAGTCCTTTACGGTGAGACATGCTTTTCCGGGCAGAGATACCTTCATCAGCATAGACACCTACGATGATGTAGCCGTTTTTACTTGCGTAATCCTCTAATGCCATACGCTGGGCCGGAAGGGACAGCCCATTTAGATGCTGCTCTTCAGTGCTGACACGGATATAGATACCAGCGCGGCAGGCAGGTGGTGTTTTCAACATAGAATCATCTCCTTGTGATAGTGTACGAAGAAATAGGTACAAAAAGAACACCCCTTGCCAGGACGCTTCGGAGATGATATAATTCAGGTGTTCAAAGTCTGATTTATATCTTCCGGAGCATCCGGCAAGAGAAAATCTATGTAAAGCCGTTCGGTGTTACCAGCACCGGGCGGTTTTACATTTTATGGAAGTTTAAAGAGTTATAGTAGATCGCTGATCCGGATCGTCAAGCCATCGTAAATTCCAACAGGAATCTCCTGGCTGAACGTGTAAATTGCTGGAGCTGCATCGTCTTCATAATGGTACACGGTGGTTCTTTCCTTGGCAAGATCCACGATCCAGTATTCCCGGACGCCGGCCTGGGAATAGATCGTGTTCTTCAGGCCATAGTCCATTTTGCGGCTGGCCGGAGAGACGATCTCGAAAATAAGGTCCGGAGCTCCGGAGCATCCGCGGTCGGTCAGTTTATTCGGATCGCAGATCACGGAAACGTCGGGTTCCACCCAGTCCTTATCATCGGCGTCGAGGTTGACGGCGAAGGGAGCAGGGTATACCTCGCAGGATCCGTGGTGATCAGCAATATAGTTCCCGATAATCCTTGAAATAGAGAAAACCAGTTTCTGGTGGATCCGGCTCGGCGGAGCCATGTCGTAAAATTTGCCGTTGATCAGCTCGGCGCGTTTTTCTTCCGGTAAGTTCCAGTAGTCTTCGGATGTATAATGGTCATTTTTTAATAATGGCATAGGAACACTCCTTTCATTTAACTATTTACTGTTAGAAACAGTTAATATTATAGGTTCACTTTTGATGTCCTCATCCTTTAAAGTGCAGTACAGTTCCGCATTTCCCGGTGATAATGCATGACAGATAACAGTGGTAACTACTTTACCGCACGCTAAATGGATATCTGTTATACTACAGTCAACAACTGAATTATTGCTATTTACGATATCAATATTATTCTTATCTACAGATGTAGGTCTTATCATAAAAGAGGTTTCGTGAGAGTCTCCGACAACTAGAGAGACCTCTGATGGAGCGTATTCATTGAGTTCTATAGTTGGAGAAACGATTTCCTGTGAATTGGTTTGCGTAGATTTCACAGGCTGTTTTGTCCCAAAACCAGAAGCCACACCTACAAGAAGAAAGCATCCTAAGAATCCATAAAAAAGAGTTTTATATGAAATTGGAGATGACTTTGAAGATGCTGGCGTATTAGATTTAGCTTTTCTGCGCGAGGATGAAGATGTTGTATAGTAAATTCCGGTGCCAGGGATTCCGAAAGTTCCCGTTCTCTTACCTTTTGAATTCACCGTATAGTGAACACCTTTGTCGCCGAAGGTTATACTAGTACTATTTTTATTGAAATTTATTTTTACACCAGGTAGAATTTTAAATGATTTTCTGAAACGAAGCCCCATAAAATACCTCCATAATGTAATCGTAATATAGGAATCGAGTACATAATTTGTGAGTGAAATCCCATATGATATGAATAATCGATTATTATGTGCCTATTCAGTAATGTTAAAAAAATTTTTATTTTTCAACAGCTCCTCAGTATATCCAGTCAGACGGGCCAGCTGGCCGATCGTCAGATCGGGATGCTCGAAGATCACGGAGTCCGGAACCAGAAGCTCCATCGCGAAGGTGTCGGCTTCCCGTTCATATTTGTCCGTGTTGAATTGTGTCCTGGAATCCATAAAGATCGCGTTCGCTTTCTTATGAAGGAACAGGTGCCCCAGCTCATGGGCGAGAACGAAGCGTTGCTCCGCCTCTGTGAGCCGTTCATCCAGATAGATGATATGATTCCGCTGGAAGTACTGGTAAAACCCACGGACGCCTTCCAGAGGATAGTGGACCAGGATCACATTCATTCCCTTTATCATTTCAAATGGATCACGCGTCTGGTATTTCCGGACGAGACGTGATACCAGTTTCTTTATGCGCATGGAAATCAGTCCTTTTTATATTTCTTGGGCGTGTATTTCTCTTTATTCTTTTTCTTAGCCATTTCCATTCCGATCTGCATTGCATCCAGAATTGAATTGATTGCCTCCGGAGATGCCGGATCGCCGTCGAACATCAGCCCTTCCTGGGAGAGCAGCTGCTCTTTAGTCTGCTCCAGAATCTTGGCGATGTCTTTCTCATCGCGGGCGGTGAGTTCAGAGGATGTAGTTGATTTGTCTTCCATTAAATCAGATCTATTACAATGAAATAAATCACACATGGCATCGACTTTGTCCATTCGTGGAGATTTTATTCCGTTACACCAGTTATATACAGAAGTTGTACCGACACCCAATTTTTTTGCTAATTCAACTTGGGTAATTTCAAATTTATTCAAATAATAGCGCAAGCGTTTTGAAAAAACAGCATTGAAATCTTGCTCTGGCATTAGATTCACTCCTTTCGTTGTTACCTTGATGATACACCAAAAGTAATGATAATGCAACACTAAAAGTGAAAATATTTCACTAAAAGTGTTGACACACACTTAAAGTGATGGTATACTAAAGCCAGATTCAGGAAAGGAGTGAGATAAATTGCCCAAGGCTATACAGATTAGCTTGGCGGCTGCCAGAGTAAATGCGAAAATGACCCAAGAAGAAGCCGCTATGAAGCTTAAAGTGGGTAAAAGAACGATAATTAACTGGGAAAAGGGAACATCAATACCGTCATTTGCGGATATGAATATGCTTTCCAAGATTTACGGGATCCCGGTGGATAATATTTTTTTGCCCAAAGAATCCACTTAAAGTGATACATCGTAAGACGTGAAAGGGGTGAGAGAGATGGAAACCAGAATAACTTTTGAAATCTCTGGTGAGCAGTACACGATGTTTGTGGAAGGTATTCTGAAAAAGAAATATTACTTGTCCAAAGATAATAAGGGCAGTGTACTAGCAGATCCGATTCCAGTTAAAGTTACAGCCAGCACAATGAAAGAAGCAATTATGTACTGGCTGGAATGTTTACAGGCCTATATGAGAAAAAAGAGATTTCAGAAGAAAAGTCAATCCGGTCGCGGCTGTGCCGGAAATTGCTCCAGAAGAAATATCGGTTAGAAATTTGTTTATCACGTTAGATTTCTTTTCTGGAGTGATGTATGGATTTTTTAATTCGTATAGTAATTCTTCGATTAGTTTCTTACAGTCATCAGGGAGATCTGAGGAAGAGACATCGACAGAAATTTCATTGTAGTTGTTGCTTACGGTGTTCTGCGATCCATTGATGAAAACGGAATTATCGCCCTTGAATAGAGGAGCTGGTTCTGGTTCTTTGTATCCGTTTTCAGCAAACTTTATGCCCTCAACAGTAAGTTTGAATTCACAAAATCCAACAGCACGTGCGGTAAGGCGGATATATCCGTATTCCTCTAATAGAGATAGAGAGTCAAGTATGCTTTTTCTCTCAATGGATGACATGTCATTAAACCAAATAGAAGATCCGCGCATATTTGTATCTTTATAGCGATTGTAGGCATCAGTTAAGAGTTGTAATTCGTTTTGTTGCATAGTCAATCTCCTTTGCAATGTACTCGGCGGTGCAACGCCTGTACAGACAGTATACCACTTCAGATATGAGGGGAACAAGTATATAAAAATGCGGAAAGGGGGTGAGAGAGGTGGAGAAATCATTGCTGAATGCAATGAAAATTATTTCATGTGAACTGGGAGTCATTATTGGTATTTTGCTTTCAATTGGAACTAGGCTCTGAAGGAAGGAGTAAAAGGTGTGGATCACAAGAAAAATGTGGGGGCTTCTGAATGTGCGGGTAGGCCGGTTGGAGAGACAGAGGTGCCTGTCAGCGGATGAGATTGCTGAGGCGGCGCGCAAATGTCTGAAAGAAGAACTACGGACTGCCGGATCGGTAATGGATAAGAAGAAAGAGGAACATGTATATGTTTCGGAAAGAATTACCAACATTTCTGAACTGGAGCGGATCATAGAGAAAGAACGCAATGCATTATCGATGTTGTTGTCCCAACTTGAAAAAGAGGATATTCCGATCGATGAAGTGAGGAAAAGAATTAAAGGAATTTTGCAGCTTCATAATCAGGCATCCTCTTTTGAATTTCATGTAGAGCGGAGAAAAACTACAGACCGTATTTCGTGAGATCAATAGAATCTTCGAATTTGTCAGGTAAATTGCAGTTGCCGCCATTCGGACATGAAAAGTATTTTATAGATTCGTCCTGCTCATAGGGTGGTAATTTACTATTTTCAACACAGGTTAAATGACAAAGTATTCATCTACCCGGACAACTACGGGGAGGTGATAGCGACCATGAAAGGGAAGTGAGGCGAAATGGCGAAGTCTTTAGCTGAAAATGCGATTATTGATTTTCGGTGCGAGCTTCACAAGCTGAAGACAATCCTGGGATCCGATGAGTGTATCCGGAAGATACATTCTTATGGTTCAAGCGCACTTAGCGTAGGAACCAAGGACAAACGATGACGCATATGATGAAGAAGGAGGTGCTTTACATGAGTACAGAAAAAGTGATTGCAATATTAGCAGCGTTACTTGCGGACCAAGAAAATGTAAAAGTATCTTACGAAATTCACAAGGATAATTGCGCTGAAGAAAAAACCGCCTAATGGCGGAATGCAGCGTGGACAAGCAATAAAGGAAGAAGTGAATAAGATGCATGAGAAAAGAACTATGCGCGCTGTGCATGAGACAATGGGGCGTATCGAAGTACATACGGATCGGGCAGAGCGGATATGTGTGTCCTGTATGCCGATCACAGTTGAAGAAAAAGGACCGGGACCGGCAACGCGCCTCGCGTATGTGGTCGGAGCGTTGATCGAGGGCGGTGCCTGTGCGGGAATGGTATACATGATAGCTCGTATGGCCGGGATCATTCCGGTCTAAGGGAAGGGGAGTTCATGGAGACAATTCTGGGACATGTAAAAGAGCTTGTAGAACGTGGTGAAAACATTGGTTATATCATCGCATTTTTAAGCGGATGGACTGAAACAGAAGCGAAACTGGAGCCAGAGAAAACATACACAACAGCAGAAATGAAAGAACTGTTTGATCTGCTGTATGACATCTTAACAAAGCATATATACAGGAACTAAAAGATCCCCATAGCGGAGCTGCAACTCCGAGGGGATCATGTAAAAAGTTTACACCTCTATTTTAGAGGAGAAAGAGGAGAAAAGCAATGAAAAAATTGGTCAGAGTTTCAACGGATCTGCAGGTGACGATCCACGATTATCCGGAAGGATCTTATCAGATACAGAATAAAGCTCTGAGGAAGCTGATTGGAAACGATTGTGATTTGTACGAATCGGTTAGCCCAAAAAGGCTTTATTCAAAAGTGAAGATCGGTAAGAAAATGGAAAAAGAAGGTCATCGCATGGTTATGTTGGTCGATGAAGAAGGACTGTTGAAGTCTTTAGAGTCGAACATCCTTGGCAGCTGGCTGTATGAAACGGATAAGCATGGATATCCGATTGCCGGGAATGTACTCTTTGTAGGAACCAAATATACAGGTATGGGGATTGACTTCTGCGGAATTTCGGAAGATGTAGCAGAATCTTTAAAAAAGGAATTTGAAGAGCAGATTGCAAAGGGGAAAGCCTGATGCCTACCGAGAAGTACATACTTCCAGACCGGGCCGCCTGGCTTGCGGCAAGAAAGAACCACATCGGCGGATCGGATGCCGCAGCATGTGTTGGGAGGAGCCCGCACAAGGATAACGTGCAGCTCTGGGAAGAGAAGATGGGGCTGGTACTTCCGGCAGATATTTCTGATAAGGAATATGTCCGGTACGGCACTGAGGCGGAGAAGTATCTCCGTGGACTCTTTGCCCTGGACTTCCCGGAATACCAGGTTCTTTATGACGAGAACAATATGTTCCTGAATCCGGACTTCCCGTGGATGCATGCATCTCTTGACGGGGAACTGATGGACAGGCAGGGGCGGCATGGAATCCTGGAGATCAAGACAACGAACATTTTACAAAGCTCCCAAAGGAGAAACTGGGAGGGTAGGATCCCGGACAACTATTACTGCCAGGTGCTTCACTATCTGGCAGTGACGGAATATGATTTCGCAGTTCTGAAAGCACAGCTCAAGAGCGAGTGGGGCGGAGAGCTGCATATCGAAGTCCGGCATTATTTTATCGAACGGAAGGAAGTTGAGGAGGACATCCGGGAGCTGCTTGACGCAGAGCAGAGGTTCTGGGACTGCGTGGTCACGGGCCGGCGTCCGGATCTGATCCTTCCGGCAATATAAGGAGGATATAGAGTGGAATTAAAGATTTATAACCCGGTGGAAGACGGGTTTATCAAGAAAATCGACTGGAACTATGAGGATCTGAAGGCGGAGATCGAGACCCGGACTGCGGAATATGCGGCATCTGTCTACAATGATGATTCAATCAAGAATGCCAAGAATGACCGGGCAAAGCTTAATAAGCTTAAGGATGCCCTGGAGGGGAAACGGTCATCGGTCCGGAAACAGATGCTGGAACCTTATGAGATATTCAGCTCAGAGATCAAGTCCCTGACGGTTCTGATCGATAAGGCGATCAGCAACATTGATGGCCAGGTAAAAGACTACGAAAGCCGCCAGCGCAAGATGAAGGAAGCGAAGATCCGCGAGTTCTATGATGCGAACATCTTTGACCTGGAGAAGTATCTTCCGTTTGAGCGTGTGATCAAGCCGTCATATCTGAATGTATCGACATCGATGAAGTTGATCAAGGAAGAGATCTCAGCAATGATTCAGAGGGTGTCTGAGGGCATTGCACTTCTCAACGATACGGACAGCCCATATGTGGTCGATATGAAAGCAGAGTTCTTAAAGACTTATGACATCGGCGCGGCCCTGGCGGTAAAGAACAGGCTGGAGGCGGCAGAACGCAAAAGACAGGAGTATGAAGCGGAGCGCGCCAGGCAGAAGGCAGAACGGGAGGCAAAGGAGAAAGCTGAGACAGAGAAGCTGATCCAGGCCGGGAAGAAGGAAGAAGCAGCGCCGGAGCAGAAGCCGGCCCAGCAGGAAGCTCCGAAAACAGCGGTGGAACAGAAGACAGTTCCGGAAGAAGAACCGGTATGCGCCCTGGATTTCCGCGTATATGTGACAAAATCTCAGATGGAGAAATTAAAGAAATTCTTAAATGATTCTGGAATCCGGTTCGAGCCGGTACCGAGACAATAAGGAGGAAATGAGCAATGGCAGTAGGAAACAACTTAGCGGCAAAGCCGCAGAGCATGGAGCAGAAAGCAGAATTTATGGTCGCGGGGGAAAAGGTCGTTCTGACCCCGCAGACAGTCCGTGATTACCTTGTAAGTGGTGATAAGGAACGCGTGTCCATTCAGGAGATCGTGATGTTTATCAATCTCTGCAAGTACGCCGGACTGAACCCGTGGCTAAAGGAAGCGTACTGCATTAAGTATGGCAACGAACCGGCGACCATGGTAGTCGGCAAGGAAGCGTTCATGAAACGCGCAGAGAAAACTCCTGGCTTTGACGGCTTCGAAGCGGGAGTGATCGTCTTATCCGGTGAGGAGCTGATCTACCGGAAGGGAACCTTAAAACTTCCGGAGGAAACGCTTGTGGGCGGCTATGCGGAAGTATACCGGAAGGACCGTTCCCATTCGTACCGCAGCGAGGTGTCTTTCGAAGAGTACGCAGCCAGAAAGAAGGATGGCACGTTAAACAGCCAGTGGTCGAAGAAGCCGGCCACAATGATCCGGAAGGTTGCACTGGTGCAGGCGCTGCGTGAAGCATTCCCGGAAAACTTCTCCGGACTTTACAGTGAGGAAGAGGCTGGAACGGAAGAGACTGCGTTCCTTACCCCGCCGGACGTATCTGTAGCAGCAGAACCGCAGGCCGCAATCCCGGTCCAGGAACAGCCGGTAACTCCGCCGCCGGTACAGAAACCAGCGCAGCAGGCAGAAAACGCGCAGATGGACATGGCATCGGCGTTCTTTGGGAACTGATAAGTTCAGCCAGAGAGGGGAGGTGAGTACATAAATGGCAAAGATCACATTTGATTCCATCGCCGGAGGTGAGCTGGCGGAACGGTTTAGACATGCGCTGGCCCAGATCGGGCGGAACATCATGGATCCTAACATGGATTCGGAGGCATCCAGGGGAATGACGATCAACCTGAAGTTTAAGCCGAACGATGCAGGCGGCATCAACGTAGAATTTGATATTAAGACAAAGCTTGCGGGATTCCGCAAAGGAAAATCATTGTTCCTTATTGCACAGGATGCCCGGTCCGGCAGAATTGAGATGTCAGAACACAATAACAACCGTTCCCAGGTGGCAGTATATACCGCGGTGGAGCGGAACGCAGAAACGGACAAGCCTTTTGATCCAGAGACCGGTGAAATCCTGGAAGAGGAACGGAAAGGTCCGATCGACTTAAGAGCATGAGAGGAGAAGTGAAATGTTAGAAGGATTAAAAGAAGCGTTACAGTATGTAGTAAATCTCGGAAACGACGCAGAGAAAGTGCAGGTCCTCGAGATCTGCGGTGAGACATATGCGAATAAACGCCTGGAGCGTTACGGAGCGCCGAAGAGAGCCAGTGCAATCGGGGCGGCGTCCCTGTCTGCTATGGTGGATTATATTGCCGCGTGTTCTGAGGAGTTTGACGGCAAGAAGATGGTGATCCAGATCGATGGTCCGAAGACGGTACGCCTGGTATCGTTCCTTGATTCTGAGAGAAAGAGAGAATGCCTGTTCTTATGTGAGGCAGAGACATCTGAGTACCGCTTTGGCGCCTGGTACGACCAGGAAGAGTTTATGATCGCGGTCCAGTCGAACTTTGCGACAACACCGGATCTGGAAGCAATCATGAAGTTTGCAGGCAATGTAGAGCAGAAGAACAACACGACATATTCTGACGATGGCAGAACCCAGGTGGCAACCATGAATGTGGGAGTCGCTTCCAAGGCAGACGTGATCGTCCCGAATCCTGTGGACCTGGTTCCGTTCCGTACCTTCCAGGAAGTGAAGCAGCCGCACAGCCAGTTCGTGTTCCGGCTCAGCGACCAGGGAACACCGGCCTTTAAGATTGTGGAAGCTGAGGGAGGTATCTGGAAGAACGAGGCAGTGGACAGCATCAAAGAGTACTTCAGAGCAGCGCTTGCAGAGATGCCGGAAGAGATTAGAAGCCGGATCGTGATCATCGGATAAAGATTCATAAAGCGGCTATTTCCTCATTCTGAGGCATGTCACAGGGATCCCGGCGTTCTGGCCGTTGACGCCGGGAAAATTATCGAGAACAGGAGGCTGGTCGTGACCAAAAATAGCTTTTTGATGTACACCGACTGGGGTGACATGATCGAAGAGCTGGACGAAGAAAACAGAAGCCAGTTGCTTCTCGCGATCATGCGTTACCAGTCAGATAAGGAACTTCCAGAGATGGACCTTGGAGCGCGGGTTGCCTTTGCTCAGATCCGCACTCAGTTCCGTAAAGATGAAGAAAAATACAGCAAAACGATTGCAAACAGATCTGCTGCCGGAAAGCTTGGAGGGAGACCAAAGAAAGCTTCCAATTCCGAAAAGCAAAAAAAGCAAATGCTTTTTGATGAAAGCAAATCAAAGCAAACGAAAACAAAAAAAGCTGATAATGATAATGTTAATGATAATGATTTAAAAGAAAACACCCTTGCGGGTGTTAAAGAAAAGCGCTTCGCGCCACCCACCCCGGAGAATGTGAATGGATATTGCCGGGAAATGGGATATACGCATGTGGATGCAGTGCGTTTTGTTAATTATTACGCTGCAAAAGGCTGGAAAATCGGCAATGACAAGATTGAGGACTGGAAGGCGTTAGTGCGTAACTGGGAACGTCAGGATATTGACCAGAGGCAGGGAATGGCCGCCAAGGATCCGCAGACCGCTCAGAAGAAGTCCGCAAACCGTTTCGCAAACTTTGAGCAGCGTCAGTATGACTATGATTCAATGCTTTTCCGGGAACGGAAGGAAAAAGCGCAGGAGTGAGAAGATGGAGGATGTAGAGAACACAAGAAGACCGGAAGAAATGGATCTTTCGGGGAAAAGTTATTTTCTGGACGTGAGTCTTGAAGAGGCGGAGACCAGCATTCGCGCCAGTCTGAAGGATGCGGCCCGCAGCGTGATCGCCGTGGGGCATTACCTCAAGGTGATCCGGGATAAAGAACTGTATCGCGAAGCCGGATATGAGAATGTGTGGGATTATGCAGCGGATCGGTTCGGTTTTAGCAAATCGACGGCCAGCCGATACATGACCCGGAATGACAAGTTTTCCGTAGGTGGCAACAGCCCGATCCTTGCGGAAGAGTTTCGGGAATACAGCAAGGCACAGCTGCAGGAGATGCTGTCCCTGGATGCGGAACAGATGAGTGCGGTGACGCCGGACATGACGGTGCGGGAGATCCGTGAACTCCGAAGGCCGAAGGAGATCCCGTACTTTGAGATCCCGGGGCAGCTGAGCCTGTCAGACTTTCCGGAGCTGGATGATGCAGAAACGGAAGATTCGGCAGTGGAGAATTCAGCACCGACAGAAACGGTGACCTCAACCACGGCATTTACGGTCAGTGCAGAGGATCTGATCGGGGAGCCAGAGGAGAAGCTATCGGCGTATGGTTTTCCAAAAAGAGTTTATCCGGCAGATGGCTTACTGACAACACCGGGATGCAAAGGAGACGATGGACGGGGATACGATTGCTTTAATTGTCATTTGGAGTGTGAGATCCGGCAGGAATATTGTCATTGTGTCGCTGCCACATGTGGATTCCCGTTTCCGTGCCAGATGGTCGATACCGGTAAGCGTGAGATCCTTGAAAAGAAGATCGGAGAGAGATGCCAGTTTATTGATTTAAATTTAGCGTATCACGCGGCAGGAGATGGGAGGCCTATACCGTGCTGCAAGGATTGCGAAACGCCGTGCGAATATGCGTGTGAACATTCCGGAAAGCGTGTTGCGACGTCGCAACAGTCGGTTGCTGCCGATGCGCAGCAGGAAACTGCGGGGAACGCTGCCGAAAAGCAGCAGGATATTCCTGAAAAGCCAAAGACAGAGAAATGCATCCATGATGGAATATCGCGGTGTACGCTGTCGGAGGAAGACAAGGAAAAGGACGGAACCGGAAAAGATTGCGCTCATCATTGTTATTGGAACTGTGTAAAACGTGATGGCTGTAATATAGAATGCTATGCATCATCGAAAAGAAAAACATTGGATGATGATGAAGTGGCAGCAGAAGATGAGGAAAATGCTGAACAGCCGGCAGAGCCAATTGAGTTTGACAGAAAAACGCTGGAGGATATGATCCGAAATGCGCAAGAGGTACTTGATCAGATGCGTGATTACTGGGTGGAGAATCAGCCATACACTTATGCAAAGTATAACATGATGATCCAGGCGTATAAGCTGTTATTAAAGGAACATGATGAATCTGATCAGAAACTAGACCTGGTTGAACAGCAGCCGGAGCTTCGTTTACTGAAGAACGATAAGCAGCGGGCTGAATTTATCGACGCATATGAGGAATGGCCACTATGGATCGATAACCAGGAAACTGGGGAGAAGTACTATCGGTATGAACTTCCGGATGGTACAAGCTTTGTAATTAAGACCTATCATGCAATGCTGTATAACTACGATGCACTGGAATATGGGAATTACAAAGAGGGGTATGGAGAAAATGAACAGTATCTTCTGAAACCTGGAAAGTTCTTCCGGGACTGCCGAACGAACCGCTCAACGTTGATTGATAAGTTGAAGGAATTACAGAAGGCGGGAAGCTGATATGGAGAAGAGTGGAAAACACAGGTACACTTTGAGAGATATTCAAACTGGAGAGATCATATGCGCGGATCTTACAGCCGGTGAGGTATACCGCATTACAGGAATCCCGTCTCAACAGGTCAATAAATACTGGCAGAGAGGGACGATCCGTGACAGCATATGGAAAGTGGACTTGTATGAAGAAGGTGATGAAGGCATTTGGACACCTGAACTTTGTATGCGTTGGGATTGTATCCGGAAGATGGTCCTGGGCGGCCTGAAGCATAGTAAAGGCACATATGAGGAAAAGATAGAAAGGTGGAGAAATCGTGCCAGCAAGGAAGCGTAGCACAGAACTTAGCCGAACGGAGGTCTGTGCCCGATATATGCGGGAAGCAATCACCCCGGCCAGAATGGCAGAAGTCAGAAAGAAGGTTAAGATCGGGGACAAAATTATTATCGTGCCTGTGAAGTGCGGCGAGGATGAGCAGAAGGGGACTGTGGTCGGAATTTACCGAAGCTTCGCGACGGTGAAACTGAAAAATGGAATCTGCGAGAGTGTTTCGTGGTTGGAGGCAATGAAGCTGAATAAGAAACTGGGAGGGTGGATGCATGAAAAATACATTGGGTGATCTGAATAACCATTTATTTGCTCAGTTAGAAAAGCTGTCTGATGATGATTTAAGTGGAGATGAACTCGATACGGAAATTAGAAGATCAGAGGCGATAGCCAAAGTAAGTGAGCAGATTATCAAGACAGGAGAGCTGCAGTTTAAGGCGATGCAGCACATGGATGAATACGGATATGACCGTCCACGAGTAGTGCCAGAGATGTTGGAAGTACGTCCCCATTCACAAGGAGGTCAGTAGATGGCAAAGGGATGGCCTGAAGAAATTGTCCAATGGCTGCGTGAGAATGTTCCAGAAAAAACAACGAAGCAAATTGTGACGATGATAAATCAGCAAGGTTTTAATCAGAAGTATGGATTAGTGTTTTCTGAATCAATGATAAAGACGGCTAAGAAAAGATACGGCATCAGAAGCGGGACTCCAGTAGGGAACCCTAAGGGATATTCGTTGAAATATCCGGAAGGAATGGAAACTTATATTCGGGGCATAGCGCCAGGAAAGCATGCCGGTGAAATCGCCGAAATGGTATCTGATCATTTCGGAATAGAGTTCAACGAGAGACAATGCAGAGCATATAAGAAAAACCATAATATCATAAGTGGTGTGGATTGCAGGTTTGAAAGAGGTCACGAGCCAGCTAACAAGGGAAGGCCGATGAGCAAAGAGCAATATGAACGGAGCAAAGCAACGATGTTCAAGAAAGGCCATGTCCCAGCAAACCATATGAATGTTGGTGAGTACACGCACACAACAGAAGGGTATCTGATCAGAAAGGTGAAAGAAGACGGTCCACAGCGAGAACGGTTTGAATTTGTTCACAGAACAGTATGGGAAGAACATAACGGACCGATTCCAGAGGGAAAAATGGTATCTTTTCTGGACGGAGACAAAGACAATTGCAGCATAGAAAACCTGATATTGATGGATAATGCTGTGAATTTGGAAATGAACAGAAGAAAGCTAAGATTTACCGATAAGGACAGGACCAAAACAGGAATGTTGGTATCGGAGTTACGAGTGGCTGCGCGGAGAAAGGATAGCAAATGAGTAGATTGACGGAAAAGAAAGATAACGGTAACTGGTGTTTAAAGAATGTTCCGTGAGATGACCTGAAGCCCGGTGCAGTGATTACTAAGAAAACTTGGGAAAAGCTTTATGGGGCGCTCTGGAAGTTGAAGGATTATGAAGATACAGGATTAAGTCCGGAAGAAGTGGAAAGAGTCAATGATTTTGAGAAGAGCCAGACATACAGGGCGATTGCGGAATTGCAGGAAGAGAGGGAGAAGCACAGGTGGATCCCGGTAACAGAGAGGTTTCCGGAACCTGGTGATTATGTGCTGCTCTCGTTTCCCGACTTCTCAGTCCCAGCCATTGGAAGATATGACGAGGACGAAGAGGGCGGAGCATTTTTTATTGGTGATGAGACAGAATCACTTGTTAGCCAGTATATGTTTGTGAATGCATGGATGCCATTGCCGAAACCATACAGGGCAGAGATGGAAGAAAATTAAGATTTGGGAAAGGAGACATTAGGTGGATAAAGGAATTGTAGAGATTGAAATACCATATTCATGCAGAACTTGCGGGTACTGCGTAAAGGTACAAGGAAGTGATGAAAGAATTTGTATGCTGCTAAAGCCAACCGGAAAGTATTGCGGAGTAACTGTAGCATACAAGAGCAATGAGACGGCTATCATATGCCCAATAATCAAATGATGGAGAAATTAAGATGACAAGATTAAAGTCGGAGTTAAGATGTTGTAAGAACTGTTCCTATCGCAAAACAGATATTAAAAATCTCAGTTATTATTGTGCGAACCAATTATCAGAGCATTATCTGGAACGCATCAAAGACGATACGCTTATGCATCAGTGCAAAGGCGGAAATGCAAAGCTAAGGGGAAGATACCCAAACTGAAATTATGAGAAGGAATGACGAGGATGAAAGATAGAAATGCAGAGGGTTATCCGAATCCAACGGCGGCCAGAGCAATCAAGGCAGCAGATTGGCCACCGGAGGAGATCATTATGTTCCGGAAGATGATTAAGGCGCTGAGTGTAATCTGTCATGTGCGGGTCCTCGGGAAAGTGACTTTAGTCGATAAGAAAGGGCGGCGGTGGTGATGAGAATGCAGATATCCGGAAATACCGGGATGAAACATATGAACTGTATGGCGTGAAGTATGAGGTGAAATGAGGATGAGAACCCAGTGGGATGAGAAAGTTGCGAAGGCGTTGAAAAAGAAAAACCAAGAGACAGAGTACGCGGTTATGAGTGAGGATAAGGGCAGACACAGCTGGTCGGCGGCACATCCGGCGTACATGGGAACAAGCCTTTGCCCGGATCCGCGTTATCGAGGAGGTGATACCAATGGACAAGGAGATTCTGAAGCAGTACATAGATGCCTGCGAGCAGGTGAAGGAAGCGAAAGCGGATATACTGAGGCTTAAGAAGAACCGGAAGAAAATCGTGCATGACCGGGTGTCCGGATCGGCGCATGAGTTCCCGTATACCGCCAAGAGTTTCCACATCGAGGGTCTGTCATATCCGGTGGTGAAGGATCCGGATGAGCTGGATAGGCGGGAAGCAATCCTTCAGGAGCGTTTGCAGAGAGCAGAGGAGATCAAGCGCCAGGTGGAGGCATGGATGCTCACGATTCCGCAGCGGATGCAGCGGATTATTCGGTACCGGGTGTTCGAGGAGTTATCCTGGAATGAGGTGGCAATTCGTATGGGACGGAAGGCCACGGCGGACAGCGTGAGGATGGAGTATACCAATTTTATGAAATCAGAGTAAGTAATTTCGTTATTTTCGCTTTTTTCGTTTTCAAAATGTTATAGTGTAACCTGAAGCCAAGGGCATACAGCCGGCGGCTTCCTACATCCTCCCTTAAGTGTAGGGAATGGCGGCTGGTTCGTAGACTGGCGATCAGCCGCAGACCATCAGGGCGTAGCTCAGTAAGCAGAGCAGCTGATACTTAATCAGCGTGTCGAGGGTGCAAATCCTTCCGTCCTGGTTCGCGGAGTAGAGCAGTCTGGAAGCTTGTCGGGTTCATACCCCGAAGGTCACTGGTTCAAATCCAGTCTCCGCAATGTTGGCGATTGCCTTTTAGGCGATATGCCTGAATCCGTGATATCAGATAGCGGATAAATGATATGCTGGAGCGATCCAGTACATCTGAAATACTTGGTTTCGGGATTCTCCACCCAGACATTCCAGGTATGCAGGGCATCTCCACGGATGCGGAATGTAATCCGTAGGTTTGAGGTCAAATGCCTTGCCTTAAATACATACTATCCCCCATGAAAAGCGCCTGTCGAGAGATGGGTGCTTTTTGTGTATTTATATAGAAAATACAAACGGAGAGAGCTAGTTGTAAGGACTTTCTTTTCACTGAATATTATGGTAAAATAATATGAAATTCAGTAGAAAGGAGAATACAATATGGGAAAAATAAATGGTGAGAAGACGATAAAGTTTTTAAATGAACGCTGGAATGGAGTTGCATGTCCTTTGTGTGGAGGTACGGAATGGTCAGTTACAGATAGAAGTTTTGAACTGAGAGAATTTAATGATGGTAAATCAGTATTGGGGGGAGCTAATGCGTCGGTTATGCCTTTAGTACCTGTGACCTGTGAGAAATGTGGTAATACAGTTTTGATTAATGCAATTGTAGCAAATTTACTAGAGGAGTAGCAAGATGATTAACTCCAGTACAGAACAAAGAAAAAAAGATAATGTACCCATAAAGATTACAATAGACAGAGAGAGAAGAAGTTCTACAGTAGGAACAGAATCAACATTTTCTCTTAGTAACAATACCGTGCTTACAGATGAACAGATGAAACAAAATTACCATGTGCAGCGGTTAAATCAGTCTAGAATAGCGTTTTGGTTAAGCTTTTATGGATGTATAGTAGGCTTCTTAATTATTGCTCTAGGAATTGTGATAAGTATATCTATTAAGGATATAGCTTGGATAGAAGTCGTTTCAGGAGCAATTATTGAGACTGTATCAGCATTGTTTTTTTATTTGTCGGATAAAGCTAATGAAAAAATCTCGGAATTCTTTTTAGAACTACAAAAAGATTCAGACAAGAAGAATGCGCGTGATTTAGCAATGAAAATAACTGACGAAAAGATAAAAAATGAATTAATTGTGAAATTAGCATTACATTTATCAGGTATTGACGAAGATCGAATTTGTAGAAATACAAATGAGGTTTGCAAGAAAACAGAATCGAAAGATTAGAGGGAGCCACCACCGCGTGGCTCTTTTCTTTTACCCAAAATCAGACAGATTGGAAGGTGAGGTGGTTGGCCAACAATGAAAACTTAAAACCTGTGCGAACCAAGAGCGAAGCAAGAGAAAGAGGGAGAGCGGGCGGTAAGGCATCCGGTGCAGCCAGACGCAGGAAAGCGGACTTCCGGAGGACACTCAACGCCCTTCTCACGACAGAAATAGATAGCACGGAATGGACGCCTATCCTAAAGGCAATGGGGCTGGACTCCACCCTGGAATCGGCGGTCAACATGGCGATGATCAAAGAGGCCTTGGCGGGGAACGTGAAAGCGTATGTGGCGATCAAGGATGTTCTGGGACAGACCTCCAAGTCGGATACCGATCTGGAAGAGCAGCAGCTCCGCATGGCAGCGACCAAGTCGAAGCTGGGAACCGATGTGGAGGAAGAGCCGGAGGACGACGGATTCCTGGATGCATTGAACGAATCCGCTGCGGATGACTGGGATATGGGAGCAATGGAAGGAGAAGATGGCGATGATGAAGAAAAAACGACCGATATTTAAGTTTCAGGCATTTTCAAGGAAACAACGCCAGATCTTTACCTGGTGGGCGGACAAGAGCCCGGTAAAGGATGCAGTCGGCATTATCGCGGACGGAGCGATCCGTTCCGGAAAGACCGTCAGCATGAGCCTGTCCTATGTGATGTGGGCGATGTCAAAGTATGACGGCCAGAACTTCATCATGACGGGGAAGACGATAAGCTCCTTCAAGCGAAATGTGCTGCAGAACCTCAAGCTGATGCTGACCAGCCGCGGGTATCACTGGATCTACCACATCTCCGGAGAATTTCCGAACATGCTGGAAGTCACAAGAAACGGCAGGACCAATTATTTTTATATCTTCGGAGGCAAGGACGAAGGTTCCCAGGACCTGGTACAGGGTATCACGGCAGCGGGAGCCTTTTTTGATGAGGTCGCCCTGATGCCGGAGAGCTTCGTCAATCAGGCAACGGGCCGTTGCTCCGTTGAGGGCGCGACCTGGTGGTTTAACTGCAACCCGGCGGGACCGATGCACTGGTTCAAGCTTGAGTGGATCGATAAGCGGAAGAAAAAGAGGCTCCTGTACCTTCACTTTACGATGGATGACAACTTAAGTCTTTCGGAAAAGGTCAAGGCAAAGTACCGGGAAATGTACGCCGGGGTTTTCTATCTGCGGTATATCAAGGGCATGTGGGCTGTGGCGGAAGGCCTGATCTACACAATGCTCACGAAAGAGAATTTATACACGAATGCGGAGCGTCCGGCAGGACTAAAGAGCACGGCATCCAAGACGATTACCGTGGACTACGGTACCACGAACCCCTGCGTATTTCTGGAGGTGTGGGACGATGGGGAAACATTGTGGATTGATCGGGAGTACCGTTGGGACAGCCGGTCGGAGGAAGCAAGACGCAGCGGGAACCCGCAGAGGACGGATTCGCAGTACGCGGACGATATGGAGGAGTTTATGGGAGCAGATCCGGAAGACCAGTGTATGGTCGTTGTGGATCCATCAGCAGCCTCTTTCATCGCAGAGCTCCGCAGCCGCGGCGTGTATGTGAAACCGGCGAACAACGAGGTGGAGGACGGGATCCGCGTGGTCGGATCACTTTTAGCAAAGCGGAACATCCGGATCAACAAAGAAAACTGCAAGGGACTGCTCGGAGAGATGCGGTCCTACGTCTGGGACGACAAGGCGGCAGAACGGGGCGAGGAAAAGCCCGTGAAGCAAAAAGATCACGGCCCGGATGCGTTAAGATATTATTGCTATACGGTCCTTCCAAAGTGGCGGATCGGGGCATAGGAGGAAGTTAAATGTCAAAGAAAAGGACATCACGCCAGACAAGGGCGGCTACAAAACAAAATATGGATTCCAGGGCGCCCGTCATGACGATGGACGCCTTTTCTAATCCTGCGGCAAGAATCGGATTTGGAACGCTGGATCTTCTTCAGGCGACAGAGTATCCGATGACCCGGATGACACAGAACTATCAGCTTCTGACAAGCCTGTACCGGGAAAACTGGATCATCCAGAACATCATCTCAACGATCCCGAACGACATGATGCGGAAGTGGTACGATTTGAGAACAAGCGTGGCACCGGAATATCTGAAGCAGATGACACAGCTAGAGCGCCGGACACAGATCCGGAAGAAGCTGCTCCTCGGAATGTGCTGGGGACGGCTCTACGGCGGTGCGGTGGGCGTGATCCTGATCAAGGGACACAATGATATGAGCATGCCGCTGAATCTGGACACGATTATGCCGGGAAGCTTTCTGGGACTTCATATTCTGGATCGTTGGAATGGAGTGTACCCGGAAGGAGAGCTTGTCACGGATCCGGAAGATCCGGATTTCGAACTGCCGATGTTCTACACGGTCCGGAATGATGAGACAGGAACCATGGTGGCACGAGTGCATCACAGTCGGGTGATCCGGTTCATCGGCAGGGAGCTTCCATGGATGGAGCAGGTGACTGAGCAGTACTGGGGGGAATCGGAGATCGAGGCAATCTATGAGGAGCTGACCCGCCGGGATAACGTGGCCGGGAACATTGCGGCACTCACGTTCCGGGCCAATATCAACTATCAGGAGACAGATGGTCTGGATCAGCTGCTTGGATCTGCGAACGCTGAGATCCAGCGGCGCTTCTGGAACACACTGGCGGCGCAGTCCGTGATGGAGAGCAACTTCGGAACCCGGATGATTAACAAAGGGGATGCGATCCACAACACCCAGTACACCTTTACCGGACTTCCGGATGTCTATGACCGTGTCATGATGGACGTGGCCGGAGCCGCAAGGACGCCAGTGACGAAGCTGTTTGGACGTTCGCCTGCTGGCATGAACTCCACCGGAGAATCCGACCTGAAGAACTATTATGATTACATCGATGGACTGCGGGAGACGGAGTTCCGGGGAATCATTGAACGGCTGCTCCCGATCATGGCGCTATCGGCATGGGGCAGGATTCCGGACGATATGGACATCGACTTCCCGCCGATGCAGACGCCGGATGCGAAAGACGTGGCGGAGATCACAGAGCGGAAGAGCAATGCGGTCCTTGCGGCATATCAGAATGACCTGATTGATGCGGCAACCGCTATGCAGGAACTGAAGAGTCTGTCCGATGAGACAGGACTTTACAGCAAGATCACGGATGAAGCAATCGAAGCCGGGAAAGGAAAGTTCTACTCGGAGTCCCGCAGCATGCAGGATCCTATGGCGGGCTTTTCCTTCCCAGGGAGCACAGGGGAGGATGATGTAGGCGATGGCAATGAAGATCCGGCCGCCAAAGAAGGCTGATGTTACGGCGTTGCTTCGAAATCTTTTCCTCCGGACAGAGCAGGAACTGATCAGAGAGATCACCCGGAAACGTGCCGCAGGACATGTAGAATATGCCGAGGTAGCAGCGCTGGAGCGGGTCCAGAAGATCCTTCAGAACATGGTAGACACCTCCTGGAGCTATGTGCCAGTGATGATCGAAAAGATCTTTTATCACTCGGATAAAGATGCCGCCGGGTATACCAACGCGAGGACGATCACAGGGACACGCTCCGTGACCCAGATCGCCATTATGGAGCAGTTGGCGAACAATCTTCAAGGGGAACTCATGGAGATGGCGGGAACGGCGAAGAGGAGCGTTGAGAACGTGTTTACGATCGCAAGGCTGGAGAATGATCCGTACCGGAAACTGGCATTGGAACAGATCCTCCGGCAGGAGGCAGCAGGAAAGCCGTGGATCAAGAGCAGCCAGGACCTTGTAAAGGAGTTGGAGACAAACGGAATTACAGGTTTTACGGACAAAGCTGGACGGAAATGGAGCATGCAGGCCTACGGAAACATGGCGGTCCGGACGACAGCCAGACAGGCAGAAGTGGCAGCACTCCTGACATCCGATGAATATGATCTCTGGCAGATCACGAAAGTCGGGACAACCTGTCCAGTATGTGCGCCGTTAGAAGGGCGTGTGTACTCGAAGAGCGGCACCAATCCGGATTATCCGCCGTTAACGGTAGCGTTTGGGAAGGTCGATCCGTATGGGAGTAATGATCTGTCGAACACCTACTTGAACATCCATCCGAACTGCCTGCACAGCCTGGTCAAGTACACCACGATCGGCAAGAGCGCGGAGCGGATCCAGAAGGACAAGGATTTTTCGAGTATCGAGAAGAACCCTCTGAACCGGGATCCGAGAACGAAGAAGCAGATCGTGGCATATCGGGAGAAGGAACGGAACCGGCAGAAGCTTTTGAGGGATATGAAGCAACATAAGGAATACCGTTCAATTCTTGGAAATGATGTGCCGAAAGACTTTGCTAAGTTCCGTGATCTGAAGTATAATGATGTAAAAAAATGGGAGTATATAAAAGGTCTTAAAGGGTACTTAGAAAAGTATCCATCCAGCAACAAGAAGTATTATAATGTTGCACAAGAGTTGAAAGAACTTGGGATTAAAAATATTGGCATTCCCCTGCCACCGCAAAAGAAACAAGCATTTATTCTTCCGGAAGGAAAGCATGATCCTTATCATATCATGCACCGTATGATGGAAAGGCAGATAGCGGATGACGATATTCGTAGTTACATGAACAATGCTCATTGCATGTTTGTACAGTGGGGAGGAAGACGTCAGGCATTTTATAGTTCTTCTGGTGTCTGCGTAATTACCCAAAACGGGGAGGACTGGATTTACAAGACGGCTTGGAACAGCAGTGATTTTGATGACAGCACATGCACAATTTTGGAGGTGATTCGAAAAAATGGCTTATGATTTGGATTATGAAGCGGATCATTATTGCCCCGCTTACAAAAAAGTGATATGCGCAGATTTGTGTTATGACTCCATGATGTGCCTGAATCGTTTTTTTAAGGTGTCATCTACAAAAGAATTGGAAGAAATTGAGAATATCGAAAAAGCACGGGAAATATGTTCCAAGTGCCCTTATAGCCAGGGATAATACCACCAGTCAGCAATAATAAATTTACCGGAAAAGAGTGCATTACAGTTGAAAGTCAGATTGGAGTATGCGTTAACTTGGAGGGGAAAGAGACGCCAACGAATAGCTTTGTGATTCATTACTCGAAAGATGGTGTCCATATAGTGCCGAGAAAGGAGTAAGCTATGTTGGTAGGCAAGGAACTTGAAATGTATCAGGTTCAAGGAAAAAATGTGCAGATTTATTTAAATGACGGATCAGAATTGGTTGGAATGTGTACGGAATTTTCTTCGGCATACGATAATGATCCAGAAGAGGCAAGTATTACTCTGCACAGACCGTTAAAGGATGGAAAAGAACTTCCGTGGGAAACAGAAGTGATGGAGCATGAAATTAAAGAAATCAAAATAACAGATTAGTACCACCAGTCAGAAATGGCCGGTGGTATTTTTATACCCATAGGAAAATCCGCCTATTTGGTGGTAGGCGGATTTAATCATCATGTTCTGAGATAATAGGAATATTATATTTAGCGATAGTTTTTTCTCGCCATAAAGCGTAAACTTCTTCATCGATGGTTTTGGATATATATAAATTACGCATTTTGGCCCAATCTTGCAAGAAAATATTCAGATTATCATCGGTAAAAGAAATTCCCCACATGGTACGTTTGTTTCCGTGTGAGTCGACAGCGGTAGCTTTGGTTGGATAGACATCTAATTCAGCAATATTCATGATATCAAAAAACATATCAATAATATCTGTGTAGGTGTTAAATACTTTGTTCATGCTTTTTCGCGGCGATAGTCCACATAGCCAACTTAATGAGACGTTAAATGTTGTTGCAATTTTTATCAACATTTCAAGAGACGGTGTTTTAGCACCAATTTCGTAAGACGATATACTGACTGGTGAAGCATTTATACGTTCTGCGAATTCTTTTTGAGTCAGTTGTAGGTCAGAACGAAGTTCTTTAAGATGAGCAGATAATTGTTCAGAAAATTTGGCATCCATCAGAGCACCTCCTTTATGTATATATATTATACCATATTGATAATATATATACAATGAGAAAATAAAACTATGCTAATAGTATTGACATAATACCAATGGTATGATAACATAAAACATGAGAGGAGGGATAACGATGAAGCAAATTATATTAAAAGTTAAAGATGAAACACATAAAGCAGCGAGAATCAAGGCTTTAATGTTAGATAAATCTTTAATGCAGTATGTGATAGATCTTATGGAAAAAGATTTAGACAACAAAAAAGAGCAATCACGCTGAGTTTGGCGACCTACGTGATTGCTCGAAACCTGAAACCTGTAAACCCAGGAATCACCTTGTATTATAAGGGATTCCGCCAGAAATTGCAAGGAGGAATTTGCAATGCAGAATTTAATGGTCTTTGAAGGACACGATGTAGAAGTATTTGAACTGAATGGACAGGTATTATTTAATCCGTATCATGTCGGTGCTTGTTTAGAACTGGGTGAAAGTGCAGTGAGAATGGCAGTAGCCAAAATGAATGGAAAGCAGGTAATTAAAGTGAAAAATTCGGATGTCAGTAAAGTTGACATCCGAAAACTGAATAATGCAGGTGAGAACTTCCTCACTGAAAGCGGCGTGTATAAGCTGGTATTCAAGAGCCACAAGCCAAATGCAGAAGCTTTCACAGACTGGATCGCAGATGAGGTTCTCCCGACTCTCCGTAAGACCGGCTCTTACGAGATGCCAAAACAGGACAAGCCAAAGAAAGAGAAACTGCCTTCCGTAAACATGATGGTAAAGAACATCAAGGAAGCCCTGCATGACGCCGGTGTGGATTCCAAGTACATAGCCGCCGAAGTGGTGCGGATCTATTCCGACTCCGGCTATCCGGTAAAGACAAAATTGATTTCTGATGTTCCAGAGCTTTGGGATTGCACCAGTATCGCAAAGAATCTGGGAATATATTCGGAGAATGGCAGACCGCATGATAAGGCTGTCAGCGCAATCATCCAGAAGTTAGATATCTTTGCAGATGAAATCGTGAGAACTGCATACAGCCGAAATGGGCATGACGGCGTCACGGTCCAGTATAAAGGCAGCGTCCTGGAAAAGGTCAGAGAATGGCTGATCGAGAATGATTACCCGACCGTAATTAAGCTGGAACTTTCCAATGGCAACAGCAATAAATGCAAGGTTGTTTACGGGGAGGTGGCATGATGTCAAAGCGCGAATTGTGTGACCAGATTGCTCCTCTTGTGTTGGAATTGCAAGAAGAATGCAGAGAAATGCCTGTTGACGAATTTGAAAAGTTCCGTGATGATGTAATGCGGGAAGTTAAGAAGCAAAATCTCAATCAATCATTTATGAGAGCTACATTTGATGTAATATATGCTAACTTGTTTGAAAAGCATGTAGCCTAAGAATTAGAACGTCCTTCAAGAGAGGGGCGTTCTTTTTATACAATTCGTTGCGACGTCGCAACAAACAGGGAGGTGATTACAATAGGATTTTTCAAGTGGATCAGACAGCGCCGGTGCAGACACCAGTACCGGAAGCACTGGAGCCGGGATTCCGGTCCGTATGGCGGCTATGTAAAAAGGTGCCCCAGGTGCAATAAAATCATAGAGAGAAAGGAATGTACATGCTTGCATATTACGGATACACGATAAGCCCAAACCAGATCGAGACTGGCGAGGGCTTTTTGATTTGCAAAAATGTGCCGATCGCCCGCACCGGATTGCAGGACTATCTCGGAAGGGAGCTGGGACTTACCGATGGGAATGCCGATAAGATCATCGCGGTGATCCGCTCTCCGGATGAGGTGTTTTCCGAGGCGGCACTCGCTTCTTTTGAGGGTAAGCCGGTGACGAATGACCATCCGCCAACACTGATCGGACCGGATGACGTGAAAACATATGAGATGGGTCATGCACAGAACATCCGGCGAGGAGTCGGAGAATGGGCGGATTACATGATCGCGGATCTTCATATTCACGACAGAGATCTGATCGATGCGATCCAGAATGGAAAGCGGGAGATCAGCTGTGGGTATGAATGTGATTATGTGAAGAATACAGATGGCACATACAGCCAGAAAAACATCAGAGGGAATCATGTAGCAGTTGTGGACCGGGGAAGAGCCGGGAAGCGGGCTGCTATTTTAGATTCAGATAAAAACAAGGCAGAGAAGCCGGAAAGGAAAGCAATGAGCAAAAAGGGATTATTTTTCAACCTCTTCGGACAGGCCGTCAAGGATAAGAGTCCGGAAGAAATCCAGCAGCTGGCCATGGATGCTGCGGCCGCGTTAGATGCGGAGGAGACAAAAGGTAAGGAGGGAGCGACCCCGGAGGGGGAAAAGAAATCAGAGGAGAAGCCGGGAGAGACAGGAAAGACTCCGACTAAGGACGCCGCGTTTCTGGATGCCCTGGATAAGAAGATCGACAGACTCTTAGAGGTCCTTGATAAAGCTCCGGAGGAAGAAAAGAAGGATCCGATGGACGAGGCCATCAAGGCATTAGAGGGAACCGAGGACGCTGATCCGAAGGGAGAAGAAAAGAAAGAGGGCGAGGCAAAGGTCGTTCCGGCAGAAGAGATGGATGGAGAATCTTCAGAAGGTATGGACAAAGCAGTAGCTCTCGGAATCTTAAAGGCAATGCGTCCGACCGTGGCCGCGATCCAGGATCCGGTACAGAGACAGGCTGTTTCTGATGCGCTGATCAAACTTGTTACCACAAACGATTCGAAGAGCGATATCAGCGCGATCTTAAATGCATCCCGCGCGAACGCAAAGAATGTAGCTGATAAAGCGCCGGTCATGGATGTGGACCAGTGTCAGGCCGCTTATGACGCAAGAAACCCGCACAAGAGAAAGGAGAATAACTGATGAGAGGACAGGTAATTGGAAAGAGCATGCCGCACGGCTATGCCGGAAGCTATGCAAGACAGGCAGATATGGTGGTAGATACACATCCGTGTGAGGCGGTGATCGATTTCGGCGCTCCGGTCGTATTCGGAACTGCCGGAGCAGTAAAACCGTGGGAGGAAGCGTCCACAGCGGCGAAGTTTGTCGGAGTTGCGATCCGTGAAGTGAAATCCGCAACGGATTACATGAACCAGGATAAGAGCAACTACCGTATCGGTGAAGCGGTACCGATCATGAAACGTGGCTGTGTGAATGTCATCTGCCAGAACGGTACTCCGGCCGTTGGTGGAAAGGTTTACATCCGTACGGCCAAAAACAGCGCTTATCCGAAGGCGGTTATCGGCGGTTTTGAGGCGGCCGAGGATACGGGTAAGACCGTGGAACTTACAAACGCACAGTGGAAGGGAAGCGCAGACGCCAACGGTGTGGCAGAGATGCGGATCCTCACCATCTTAAATGCATAGGAGGGAATGAGACATGGCATTCAATAACGTAGGTACTTTTGATTTAGGAAGAGCGGCGAGCAGATCTGCGGGAAGTGCAAACGCAGCCGCATTTACAATGGACGCTGCGGGCATCGCATCCGGACAGGCGTTCTTAACTTCTGAGCTGGAAAAGCGTGACACGATCGTCCGGACACCGCTCACAAGCTTTACGTATGCGAGAGATATCCCGATCCGTGTCGGCGGCGGCTGGGCTGAGTTCGTTTCCGCGATGCAGGTCGGCTATGGCATTACTGGAGGCTCTGGAGATAACCTGATGCATTCCGGTGGCGCAAACGGAATTCCGATGGTACAGGCAGACTTTTCCAAGGGTCTGTATAAGGCGCACATGGTTGCTGCAGGTACCCGTGTCATGTGGATCGATTTACAGCGCGGCAACATGACCGGCCGCAACATCGACAGTCTCCTCAGGGACGGCCTACGTCTGACATACGATAAGCACATGGATGAGAACACCTATACCGGTTTCAAACGGTTCGGCACGACAGGTCTTCTGAACAATGAGGACGTCACCGTAACGAACGCAGCGTCCAACGGAGCAACTTCCGCAAGCACGAAGTTTAAAGATAAGACCCCGGACCAGATCTTAAAGGATATCAACGACGCGATCCTTCTGGCATGGGATGCCTGCGAGAACGATAATGCGGCGATCCCGAACCACATACTCATGCCGTATGAGCAGTTTAACTATCTGGCAACCACGAAGGTGACTAATCTGGCGGAGAAGACAATCCTGACCTTCCTTCTCGAAAACAACGTCGCGAAGCAGAACGGATCCGATCTCGTGATCGCCGCAACAAAGTGGTGCAAGGGAGCCGGAGACGCAGGAGTCGATCGTATGGTGGTATATCGCAACGAGGAACGTTTCCTTGCGATGGATGAGCTCGCACCGCTGACCAGAGCCATGACAAGCTCTAACACTAATGACTTCTGCTTTGACACTGCCTATGCCGGAAACCTGTCCGAGGTAGAGATGTTCTACGACCAGACCATGCTCTATGTAGACGGAATTTAAGGAGGGAACACATGTTTATTATAGCGAAAAGAAATTATCTGGTGAGACGGGCCGATGGCTCGTTTTACCGGATCGAAAAGGATTATATCGGAGAGATCCCGGAGGATGTCGCAGAGAGTGAACTCGTCCAGAGAGCAATTCAGGGCGGCAACATTGCCGTTCCTGGAGGCACAAAAGACAGGGCGCTTTATCAGGCTGACGAAGCGGCAGAGAAACTTGCGGCAGAACATGACATCCGTCCGGACGCAGAAAAGCCGGAGGTGAATCCGGAAGCCGAAGCAGAAGATACAAAGAAATCCGCCAGGAATAAAAAGAGAGAGTGATGACGATGTGGCCGTATGGAAGTACGAATCCGATGGCGCCGAAGTTTGAAGCGGCGAAGAAGCAGGCGGCGAACCTCACCCAGCCGGGAGAACAGGGAACGTATTCGAAAGAGATGTTTCTGGAAGACTTCCCGCAGTTTACGGATCTTCTTCCGGAAGGAATTTTAACGACCTTCCTGACCCAGGTCAACGACAGCGTACTTCCATCCCGCTGGGGAAGCATGTGGCGGTATGCTGCCGGGCTTTATCTGGCACATTTCGGAGCGATGTATTTAAAAACATACGCTCCGGAATCCTCATCGGCGTCGCAGGTGGCTGCGGCGGCACAGCCGGCCGGAGTCATTAAGAGCGCCACGCTGGGCGATACCCAGATCAGCTATGATAATTCCGCCGTAACGATCGGAACCGAGAAGTGGGGCAGCTGGAACGCCACACAGTACGGACAGCAGCTTGCAACGCTCGCCCGGTTGGTGGGGATGGGAGGCATGTGGATTGGATAAGGAGGAAACAGCATGTTATTTGATAATCCGATTTTCAAAAACTGGTATACCGATCTCATGGACGTCTGCAGGGTCGTTCCGGTAAAGGATGGGAATGTTACCAGGCAGGAACGGAAAAAGGTTGCGGAGAAGATCCCGTGCCGCGTATACCACACAGGAACCGGGAGCCCGAGTATCACCGACAATGCTGCCAGGATCAGAGGAGAGGATAAGCTCTCCTGTGATCTTTCTGTGGACATCCAGGCCGGAGACGAGTTGTATGTGATCCGCGGAGGAAATACCAGACATGCAAACGAGCCGGAACGGTATCTTGCCGGACCTCCGCAGGACTTTTATGATCCGATCGGCGGTGCGCTCACTGGTCTGGAACATAAAGAGGTGACACTCTTGAGAGAGAACCTGATCGGATCCGGGAGGTGAACAGATGTCAAGCTTTGGAAGCCAGATGAGAAAACGTCTGGATGAACTGAGGAGAGCCGGAGAGAATGTCCCGAAGATCATGGCAGAAGTCGCGGAAGGTGCCACGATCGAGGCGGTCCGTGTGGCCGCGGAGAAGACGCCGCCGAATGATGGAACACTGGCCGGAACCAACATGCGAAGTGGTCAGATGGCACAGCACTGGGCGACGGACAGCGTGACAACGCCGGTCGTGACAGGCGGCAGTGTCCGGACGGAACTCAATAACAACATGCAGTACGCATCCTATGTGAATGACGGACACCGGGTCGATAAACATTTCGTTCCGGGTTTGATCATCAATGGGAATCTCTTGGAGCGGAGTCCGGATGGATCCGGCGGTATCATGGTCGGAACCAAAACGAGCTATGTGCAGGGGAAATACATGAAAGAGGCAGGAATCGGAAGGTACCGGGATGTGGTCCGGACGGAACTGGAAAAACGGGTAGAGGAGGCATTCAAATGATCTTTTTCTTACATCATGTGATCGACAGCCTGGCCGGTATGCTTACCGGAGCATATCCGGACTATCCGGTATATGACAGTCCAAACCAGCAGGGAACGAGTTTTCCTTGCTTCTTTCTTTTCTTCATGCCGTCCACGATCGAGGAACATGTAGGAAACCACTATTTCCGTGATCTCGGTGTGGACCTTGTCTTTGTACAGCAGCGGAATCTGGTAAACGGAAACCGGAAGATCCATGAGATCGCGGAGTTTCTGGACCGGAATCTGGATCCGTTCCCATACACAGACGGCAGCGGAAAGGGCGTTCCGGTTCCGGTGCAGGATCAGCAGTGGAGCATTGAAGATGAAGAGCTGCATTACCAGTTCCATATCCGGACGCGGATCCTGGTGGAAGAAACGGAAAACATGATGCAGGAGATGGAGGAGAACAATGTCGGTATCAAAGAAAACGACTAAGAAAACGGAGGAAAAGAAGTACTCCACAGAGAAACTTTTGAAAAGCCGCCGTCTTGCGGCATATCAGCCGGATTTCGCCAGGGTGATCCTGAAAGAACCGGAATACACGATCTCTGAGGCGGTTGACGCCCTGGAGACAGCTTTGAAAGGAGGCAGATAACATGGCAGGTGGTACATGGATGAGCCAGAATAAGGTCCAGCCGGGCGTGTACATCAATACAAAATCGAGCGGGAATCTTTCCGCAAGTGTGGGAGAAAAGGGCGTTGTGGCGATCGCTGAGCCGCTCTCCTGGGGACCCTGTGAGGTCATTCAGACGATCATTCCGGGAGAAGACCTGACTCCGTATATCGGCTATGATGTCACAAATGAGAAAGCGTTATTCCTTAAGGAGATGATGAAGGGCAGCGATACCACACCGGGACCGATCAAGATCCTGTTATATCGTCCGAAGGGAACCGGCGGCGTCAAGGCATCCGGAACGATCGGAGCCTTATCGGTGACGGCTCTGTATGAAGGCATCCGCGGAAATGATATCACGATGATCGTCCAGGAAGATCCGGACACAGGCGGAACCTATGTGGTATCTACGGTCGTGGATGGAAGAACCGTGGATGAACAGACAGTAACCGCGCTTTCTGAGCTTTCCGCAAATGCCTGGGTGACATTCTCGGGAACCGGAAACACGTTCACGGAGACAGCCGGAACCGCTCTGAGTGGCGGTGTGGATCCGACGGTCGCCAATGCAGATTATTCCGCATTCCTGACAGCACTGGAAAAATACACGTTCGATATCGTGGTGTACGACGGGACAGAGTCGGTTGTGATCGAGGCTTATGCGTCCTTTGTAAAGAGGATTTCTGAACGTGTCGGCCGGAAATGCCAGGCGGTCATGGCAGGAGCAGAGGACAGCAATACCGAGTGGGTGATCTCGGCCGGAAACGGCGTTAAGCTCTCTGACGGTACGGTGCTGACTCCGCAGCAGGTAACCTGGTGGCTTGGCGGATCGGAGGCAGGTGCTCCGTATAATCAGTCCCTGACATATTCCAGATATCCGAACGCAGTGGAGGCGAGTCCGAAGCTGACCGATACGGAGATCGAGGAAGCCATTCAGAAGGGCAAGCTCGTGTTCATTGATACCTTTGATGCGGTCAAGGTTTGCACGGATATCAACACACTGACCAGCTTCACCGTGGATAAACAGAAATGTTTTGCGAAGAACCGTGTGATGCGTGTCTTAAATCAGTTCTGTAACGATGTGTATAAACAGTTCTCGCTGTACTACATCGGGAAGACCAACAACAACGACGATGGAAGAAACCTTTTAAAGGGCTGGATCGTCGGATATCTCAATGAGATGCAGGCAAACGGAGGCGTGCAGAACTTTGTCCCGGATGATGTGGAAGTCCTGGCCGGAAACGAGATCGATGCCGTTGTTGTAAACGTGGCAATCCAGCCAGTGGACAGCATCGAGAAGATCTACATGACCGTCAATGTATCCGTCAATTCTGACAGCGAATAAGGAGGTGTAAAGAATGGCAAATGAAGGATATTTACTTGCGCAGGATTCCTACCGCGGCGCGGCCGGAAAAGCGTTTACGGTGATCAATGGAAGCAATGAGCTTCTGTTTGGACTGAAGAAATTTAACTCCAGCGCTGAGATCCAGACAGGTGAGTTTAAGGTTGTCGGAGCGCTGACAGAACAGGAAAAGGTCAAAGGATTAAAGTATTCCGGATCGGCTACGATCTATTATGGAACCCCGACGTTTTTAACGTTGTTATCGGAGTTTAAGCGGACCGGAAAGTTCCCGACGATCAACTTCCAGATCACGAACGATGATCCATCATCTTCGTTGGGGACCCAGACCGTTGTGCTCTATAACGTCATCTTAAAGAAGATCCCGATTGCGGTCCTGGATGATTCTGCGGAGAGTCTTCAGATTGATATCGAGTTCACGTTCAGCGATTTCGAGGTACTGAAATCGTTTAACAGCCAGCCGTCTCAGTTAGGCAAATAGGAGGGAAAACCATGGGAAATTTAGGAGCATACTTAAGACCGGTTCCGGCCGGAAAGACGAAAGAGTTTTATCTGGAAAACTTTAAGGATGAAAAAGGGGAGAAGATCCCGTTTGTTGTAAAAGCGATCACACCGAAGGAAAACGATGGGATCGTAAAAAGAAACACTGTAAAAGGTGTTTTTAACAATGCGACTTATATCAATGAGATGATCGTGACCTGCATGGAGACACCGAATCTCAAGGATGCAGAGCTTTGCAGTTTCTATGGTGTCATGGACCCGACAGAGGTGCCGGGTCTCATGTTCACGATCGGGGAAAAGAATCTTGTCATGGATGCGGTTTCTGAGATCAACGATGTCAAGATGGCAAGCGAGCTGAAGAATGCCGCAAAAAACTTTTAGAGGGAGGAGACTGGGAGACAGAAACAAGCTATTTTGCTTTTGTCTCCCTTGGAATCTTCCCGGAAGACTTTGAGAAACGGCCATTGAGGGAAAAGATTCTTATGTTTACAATGATGGACCGGTTGTCGAAAGAGATGAAAAACAAGTGAGGAGGCGATGTGAATGGGTAAAATACAGGAAAATCTTGTTTTGACGGATGAATTTACGGCTGCATTCACCCGGTTCTTAACGCTTGGTGAGTCAGCAGTGGGAGCAACTGAAAGGATCAATAACTCCATCAATATGATGGGGCAGTCTTCCAATACGATCGCGGCAGCCGGTTTTAATACCCTGGATCAGAAGATCACGGAACTCAGCGGAAAAATCCAGGAACAGGGAGCTGCCCTTCAGGCATTGGGAGACACGGCCAACAGTATTAGTGGAAAAGGTTTTGACCAGATGACAGCAGCAATCAAGGAAGGCAATTCCGCATTGATCGATACGATCGAAAACCAGTCACGTCTGGGACGAGAGACACAGAAGACAAATGACCAAGCGGGCAAACTCCTGAGTACGATCAAGAGGATTGCCGCGGCCGCCGGTGTGACAACACTGGTCCGTAGTTTCCTGGATTTCTCTGACACCCAGGCTCAGATCAACGCCCGCTTAAACCTCATGAACGACGGCTTTCAGACAACGAATGAACTGAGTGAGATGATCTATCAGTCGGCACTGCGTTCCAAAGCGGCTTATTCCGATACGGCAGACGCAGTCGGCAAGATGGGACTGAATGCCGGAAATGCATTCTCCTCGAACCAGGAGCTGATCGCGTTCACGGAGCAGGTGAATAAGCAGTTCAAGATCGGCGGTGCGTCGGCTCAGGAACAGAGCAATGCGATGGTGCAGCTTACCCAGGCGATGGCGGCTGGTGTCCTGCGAGGTCAGGACTTAAACTCCATCCTGGCGGCGGCTCCGGGAATTGCCAGGACCATCGAGGAGAGTATGGGATGGGCGTCCGGATCCATCAAGCAGTATGCAGAAGACGGAAAGGTTACAGCTTTGGTCGTAAAAAATGCGCTGCTTGATATGGCGGATCAGACGAACCAGAAGTTTGAATCGATCCCGATGACGTTGTCGGATGCGATGACGCAGGCGCAGAATATCGTCCAGCATGAAGTAAAGCAGATGGCACAGTCCTGGAATGATTTTATTCAGACAGATCAGGGACAGGAGATCATCGGGGAAGCGATCTCGCTGCTGTCCGTGATGGCTCAAGTCGGAACGGATGCCCTGTCAGGGATTGGATCAGCGGCGCTCTTTGTTGCCGACAACATGGATATGATCCTTCCGATCCTGGCGGCCGTGGGAGTGGGATTTCTGTTTGTAAAGGCGCAGGCGATCCAGGCGGCGCTTGGAAGTGCCGCGGCATGGACGGCTGCAAATTGGCCACTTCTGCTCCTTATGGCATTGTTTGCGGGAGCATTGATCGCAGCGCAGCAGTTTGGAATCGGGATGCAGCAGGTTGGCGGCTGGGTCGGACAGGTCTTCGGAATGATCTATGCGGTTGGCTACAATGTATTTGCCACACTCTGGAATGTGGTCGCTTCGTTTGCAGAGTTCTTCGCGAATGTATTTAACGATCCGGTTGCTGCTATTGCACATCTGTTTTCGAATGCATTGGATACGATCCTCAGTATGGTAGAGACGGTGGCAGGTGCGATCGATGCACTGACAGGTTCTCATCTTCAGGGGGCTGTGAGTGGCTTCCGTGGAAAACTATCTGGCTGGGTAGACGATACCTTTGGAGAGAATGCAATCCAGATTAAGCGGATGGCAAACCTTGATATCGGTGCTACAGCGGCAGAATGGGGAAACTACGGGGCAAATCTCGGCTCCAAACTGGATAACCTGGATCTTGATATCGGAAAACTCGCGGGAAGCTTTGGTGATCTGGACCTTTCGGGACTCGGAAATGGAAATATTGACAATGTTGCAAAGGTCGGAAAAGTCGGCAAGGTGGATGATATCAAGCTGTCGGATGAAGACCTGAAGATCTACCGGGATCTTGCGGAACGCTGGTATATGAACAAGATCGAATTAAAGACTCTGGCACCGGAGATCCATGTGACGGTTCCGGAATCCGCCGGAGGAAACTTGACGGCTGATGATGTCACGGATTATATCCGGAAGATGCTCATCGAGCAGATGAACTCCCAGACATCGGTATCGCACGGATGATGAAAGGAGTGGGGTCATGGCAAAATTAAAAATCGGATGTTCGATTTATCTGGTATTTGCCGGAAAGAAGATAAAACTCCCGGTAAACCCGGAGGAGATTGAAATAAAAAATCCGACAGACCATAAAACGTATGACGTCATCGGTGTGGGTGAGATCGTGGTTCCCAGGAAGCCATCTTTAAAAGAGGTATCCTGGGAATCCTTTTTTCCGGGAGATCGGAGTGCTGTATATGTGAACAGCGGGGCAAAAGCGCCATCCTATTATCTGAAATATTTTGAAAATGCATTGAAGAAAAAGCAGGTCTGCCGGCTGATCATTACAAGGTCCGGCGGATCCGACACCAATATGAAATGCATTGTTTCAAACTTTGAGACGAAGGATAAGGGCGGGGAACCCAAAGATATCTATTACAGCCTGGAATTACAGGAGTATCGCTCCTATGCACCGAAGATCGTCTCGATATTAAAGACTCCTGCCACAGGGCAGGCAAGCGCCGAGGCATCCACAGAGACTCCGAGGGCGGTTGAATCCCCGGTTCTTCGTGTCGGTGCCGTGGTGATCGTAAACGGGGAATACTGCTATGACAGCTACGGCGGGAGACCTCATGGAACGGCCAACAACCTGAGCACTACGGTGACTCGGATCGTTTCCGGGAACCCGTATCCGGTCCACGTCGGATCCTATGGATGGGTACAGGAAAGCCAGCTGCAGATTACGGGGTGATGAAAGATGGAGAGATCATTGCAGGTCCAAATAAAAGGAAAAGCTCCCGATGGTTCAGACCTGATAACGATCATGGAATACATAGAGGTTGCCAGAGAGATCGAATTCACGACGAACCGGATGGATGCGCCTGGAAAGTTAAAGTTTTCCTGTCTGGAGGATGGTCCGATCGGGATTCCGGAGGGAAGCTCGGTGGAGTACAGCGTAGATGGTGTGAAACTGTTTAAAGGGTTTGTATTTACGATCGAGCGTACACGGGATGGTGAGACAACCTATACCGCCTATGATCAGCTTCGGTACCTGAAAGCGAATGCCAGCTATTCCCTTGACAACATGAGTTTTGAACAGATCCTTACGCGGATTGCCGGAGACTTTGGTTTGAAAGTAGGAACATTGGAAACAACCGGGTATGTGTTTCCGACATTTCTGAAGGAAAATGAGGACTGTCTGAACATTGTATTTGACGCGCTGTCAGAGACCATTGTCCAGACCGGGAAGATCTTCATCCTGTACGATAAAGCCGGAGAATTGACGCTTGTGGAGGCGAAAAACTGGTTTACGAACACAATGGTAGGAGATGGCAGCCTGGTAACAGACTATACCTATAAGCGTGATATCGACTCAGATACCTATAACCGCGTGAAGCTCGTCCGGAAGAACGAAAAGAGCGGACGCACTGACGTGTACGTGCATGAAGATACCGATACGATCAAAAAGTGGGGACTGCTCCAGTATTATGATGAGGTGGATGAGAACTTGAATGAAGCGCAGATCGACAAGATGTGTGAGGCATATCTCCAGTATTACAACCGGGTTCTTCAGACGTTGAAGCTGGAAGCTATCGGAATTCCGGAAATTCGTGCCGGTATGATCCTTCCGGTCAAGATCGGAGATATTGAGGACCTCGCTGTTTCCAGACTGCTTCTCGCTGAGAAGGTGACGCAGAAATGGGAAGGAGAGGACCATACCATGCAGATCGAAGTGAAATCATTTGAACAGCTGGGAGGTGTGAGCATCGTATGACGACGGAACTTCTTGGAGTCCTTCAGGAGATCGTAAAAAACTATGTGAATGCGATAAAAATGACGGACAAGGCTACAGGGACCGTCATAAAGACCTCTCCGCTCACGATCCAGACAGATACTTCCCTGCCGCCGATCTCCGGGAATGCGCTGATCCTGACAAGCAACGTCATCGAGCGGACGGAGCAGGTGAAGGGCGGCGCCGGCGGAACCGTAACGGTTACGGAAGGGTTAAAGGCGGGAGACAAGGTCCTTCTGCTCCGCGTGCAAAAAGGGCAGCAGTTTATTGTATTATCAAAGATCACATAAGGAGGTCATCATGGCAGTATTACCGGAAGGTGTGGGGCTTGATGTGACCCTGCAGTATGTGGAAAAACCGACAAGGACATTCCTGATCGACTGGTCATCGAAACAGATCGCCGGCATGGATGAAGGACTTCCTGCAATGCGTCAGGATGTGGAGATCATCCTTCAGAATGAACGGTTCCGGTGGCAGATCTATTCATCTGATTTTGGAAGTGAACTGGAAAGCCTGGTGGGAGAAGAACGGGATTATATCGAGAGTGAACTTCCCCGCCGGATCGAAGATGCATTTTCCGGAGACAGCCGGATCCTTGCGGTTGAAAATTTTGTATTTACGGAAAAAGTACCGGGAGAGCTGAGCTGCAGCTTTGACGTGAAAACGGTATATGGAACATTGACGGAGGAGGTGAGTGTGTGATCGATTTTAGCGGATATACAAGGGAAGCGATTCAGAAAGAAATGCTGGACCAGGTGGATCCCAACATTGATACCAGGGAAGGCAGCATGATCCAGACTGCGATCGGCCCGGCGGCCTGGTATCTGGAAGGGGTTTACATGATCTTAAAACAGATCCAGGATAACGCCTATCCGGCCACAGCAGTCGGTGACTGCCTGGATAAGATCGTTCAGACCAGAGGACTTACCAGGAAACAGGCCACATCCACCGTCCGGAAAGGAACCTTTAACACCGCAGTTCCATCCGGGTCGGAATTCAAGACGATCAATGGGGCAGATTCCCAGATCTTCGTGACCGGAGACCGGATCTCCGGAGGCGGAACAGAATATGTCTATGCGATGCAGTGCAAAGATGCGGGAACATCCGGAAACAACTATTCCGGGAATCTGCTCCCGATCACGCCGGTGGAGAATCTTACCTCCGCAGTTCTGGGAGATATCATCACGGCCGGAACGGAAGAGGAGACGGATGAAGCGCTGAGAAGCCGGTTCTATGAGACGTTTGATGTCGCTGCATTCGGCGGAAATATCTCCTCTTACAAAAACGAGATTCTGTCGATCGAAGGAGTGGGAGCGGTGCAGGTATACCCGGCATGGAAGGGCGGGGGGACTGTCCTCTGCAGCATCCTCGGGGATGATCTCCGTCCGGCTCTTTCGGCTACAGTCCAGAAAGTTCAGAATATCATCTGCCCGCCGGAAGATGGCGGCAGCGCACCATCCGCAGACGGATATGGGATCGCACCGATCGGCGCGGCCGTGACGATCACAACGGGGACAGCGCTGACTTTAAATATTACATGCGACATTGATTTCGTCGAGACAATGTTAAATGGTGTAGAGACCTACAGGGAGCAGATCCGGCAGAAGATCCAGGAATATCTGGACACACTCTGTAAGACCTGGGGAGATCCTTTAAAAGCGCATCAGATTACTTATGCGGTTACGGTATACGCATCCAGGATCATCTATTCCATCCTGACAATCCAGGATGTTGTCAATGTGTCAAACGTAAAGATCAACGGCGTCAGCGGAGATCTGAAGCTTACAGAGACGGCCGCACTGCAGCAGGTGCCGGTACTGGGGACGGTGGTGATCAACGGTGAGTAAGGCGGAAGAGACTTTAAGAGGACAGCTGCCGGAATACTTCCGGCCGATCATTGAGTTTGGAGAGATTCTGAAAGCGCACGGATACAGCCTTGACAAGCTTGATGAGACAAGCGAGAAAGTGAAGGACAACAATTACATCGCAACCTGTGACGAGGAGACGATTGCGTATTATGAAAAGCTTCTGGGGATCACGTATCGTTTTGGAGACACGATGGAATACCGGAGAGCACGGGTACTGCAGAAATACAACACGATCGTTCCCTTTTCCATTGAATTTCTGAGAGACAAGCTCACGGAGCTGTACGGGGAAGACGGATATGAGATGTCCGTTGATTCAGCAGCTTGTAAGCTGAAGATAAAAGTTACATCAGACTGTTACGGGGCGATCGACCTTCTTTATGATCTTTTGTGGGATGTTGTTCCAGCTCACATTCAGATCCTTGCCAATCAGCAGACAACAAACCGTGTTCCGTGCCGCCTGTACGCAGCAGGAGCCGTTTCACGGGTATTTGTACAGACAATTTACAGACATACCGTTTATGACATCGAAGAGGCGGCAAATACAGGTGGAGCGGTATCAGGCACCAAGATTCAGACAATATCGAACGAATAGGAGGAAAAAACGATGGGAGTATATAGAGCGGCCATTGTAACAGAGAACGGACAGAACCTTATTGCGCAAGCGTTAGCGAATGAGAAACCTTTAATTTTCACAAGCGCAAAAACATCAAGTTATTCATATCCGGTGGGAACCGATGTTCCGGCACTGACTGGGCTACAGGATGTGGTGCAGAGTGTGCTGCCATTTGACAGTAAAGTACTGGGCGGAAATGTGGCACAGGTGAGTGTCCGCTTCGATAATGATGGAGTGGATCAGACGTATCGAATCGAGACGATCGGACTCTATGCCAAGATTGAGGGCGGAGCGGAAACATTATTTTCTGTCACACAAGCGACAACTCCAGATGAAATGCCGGTGCAGAGTGACATCTCCCCGTCAGCGTACATATACAATATTCAGCACACAGTGCAGAATGCGTCACAGATCACGCTTACCGTGAATCCGGCCGGAACTGCAACGGTGCAGGATATTATGGATATTGAAAGTCCAGAGTTCGATGATTCTGGTACGGTGGAAGGGATCAGCAGCTTTCCAGGTTTTCTTGAAACCATGAAGTCGAAGATGAATTTCTTCCAGTTCTTCAGAAATTTAAAAGCCGGACTGCAGTTCGTCCTCCACGCCGGTCAGATCGTCAACAACTGCGTGACGGACAATGCTGGACTTCCTCTTTCGGCGGCGCAGGGGAAGGTCCTGAAAGATCTGTACACTCAATTGTATAGTGATTTGAATACCACAAATAACAATTTGAGTAATTCCGGGATCCCGATTGTAAAGAAAATCACGGATCTGTATAGCATAAAGACATCAGGATTTTATTACTATGATGCTGGCACAACGAATGCACCTCAGTCATCAAGAGGAGGTATGATAATTGCAAATTATTTAAGTGATTCGTGGATATCTTTGATTGTTGTCCCGTACGCATCGTCAAAAATATATACAAATACCAAATATAACAATACATGGGTTGGTTGGGCCGAATCTGCAACAAAGGATGATTTAGCAGCAAAACTTGAATTAATTTCAAGTGATAATCTACCATTTAAAGCAAATACAATTCAACCAAATTCTAATGTAACCTTTACATTCAAACCAACGTTGCCGAGTGGATATATTTTAGTTGGTGCTTGTGTAAAAGATACAAAATCACTTGATAATAAAGTTGTACCGGTATATTGTAATGCTTCAAGTTCTAATGGGACGAATACAATCAATTTACGGCTTTTAAACATTTCTAATGACGTTGTATCCATAACAGCTAATATGGGAATAACCTTTTATTTATTTGTAAAAAAATGATAGTCGAAAATACCAATCAGTTAAACGATTACAAATTGTTAATACTGGAATGCTTACCGTGGGACAATATTTGCATATCTACATTCTGATTGTATTGAAGTAAACATTTAAATGATCGAATGCGTAAAAGTGCTGTCGTTAAAGAACTCTTCGAGAACCATTTTGACTTTATTGTCCGTGCCATTTTTTACCATAAAATAGGCTCTATCTCCTACAGTGCAGGTAATACCACTTTGTGTTCCAGAAGTGTTTAAACTATTAACACGGTATCTGGATGGTCCACCTTCAACTCCATATCCCTGTATCATAAATGTACCAAAACCAGAACCTGTAGTCCCTTGGACAAACAGTAATGCGGCAAACAACCCATCCTTGGTAATAGAGATTTTGCAGGATTTTCCTACTGGAATTTCGATTCCGGTCCCTCCGTAGCGAGTAGGTATATCATCCTTTGTAACATACTGATCCCATCCCTTCCATTTTCCGTCCTCGCAACTATTAACCGCAAGCGGACAGTTCTTAGAAATTCCGAACAGCAGAACTGTAGCAATTTTCCCCGTTGAGCGAACGCTAATTGTTGCACTCGAATACATATAACTGCTTTTAGGAAGATCTGTTCCAGTGTAACCAGTACCCCGAAATTGAACAGCGTGTAGTCCTTCGGGAAGCGTCAAAGCATAATCTAAAACACTTGAAGATAATGAAGTATCCAGCCGAGAATTTGTATTACTCAAATTGTTATTTGTGGTATTCAAATCACTATACAATT
>ERZ773144.331-NODE-331-length-48951-cov-6.418746_pt1 | contig 48951 bp, 47 predicted proteins | sample MGYA00580849_ERZ773144 | MGnify/ENA primary metagenome ERZ773144 (study PRJEB29015, sample SAMEA2737861) | human gut metagenome | biome: human gut; feature: human-associated habitat; material: faeces | place: China | collected 2012 ...
CCTATACCATAAAATAGTTATTGCTTTTTATTATATCATATTTCCTAAAAAAAGACTCCCATTTTTTTAGTATTTTCTTTCCTTTTAAATATTATTCTTTATTTACAATTTTAATTTTTTCATCAAATTTTTTCAATTTTCCATGTTTGTTTTTTTATATCTTAAATCTTAAAAAAATAAAATATGATTACAAAATAAAAAACATTTTCTTTAATAAAAACATCTATTTTTTAAAGGAAATATAATAGTCCACTTGTAATAAATAATATATACAAAAATAAGGAGGAATTAAACATGAAAAAAATATCTATTTTTACATTAGCACTTTTAACTACTGTTCTATTAACTGGTTGTGGTGAAAAAACTATAGAAAGTGCAAAAACTGAGGCTGCTCAAAAAGTAGAAGAAGTTAAAACTGAAGCTAATAGAAAGGCTGAAGAAGTTAAAGAAGAAACTAATAAAAAAGCAGAAGAAATTGATCAAAAAATCGACGAAACTAAAGAGGCAGCTTCTAAAAAAGTAGAGGAAATTAAAACTGAAACTACTCAAAAAGCTGAAGAATTAAAGAACGAAGCAACTCAAAAAGTAGAAGAAACTAAGGATGCTGCTTCTAAAAAGGTAGAAGAAATTAAAACTGAAACTACTCAAAAAGCTGAAGAATTAAAAAATAAAGCTGACCAAAAAGTTGAAGATGCTAAAACTTCCGTTAAAGAAAATGCTGAGAAAGCTGATCAAAAAATTGATGAAACTAAAGAGGCTGCTTCTAAAAAATTAGATGAACTTAAAGAAAAAGCTCTTCAAAAAACTGAGGAAACTCTTAATAAGACTGTTGATGCTGAAACAGCAAGCCAATCTTAATTTCAATAAAATTACATTGAACTAATTTATAAACAGGCAGTTATAAAAATTATAACTGCCTGTTTATTTTCTAATCTTCTTTCTCTACATCTTTTATAAAAAAAGCATATCCTCTAAGTTCCTCTTCTTCTTTTTCTATATGTGCTAAAGATTTATCAATCCACAATTCCAGCCATTCAAAGAATTTCATGCTTTTTCCTGTTTTTGGGCTTGTCAATGGATAAACACCAGCATCATTAGCAAAATCAAAATACCATATATTTCCATATTCTGTCCCTTTTACAACAAGTACACTATACATCCCACATCCTTCATGAGCAAGAAAAATTATTCCTCTTACAGATTTCTCATATATTTCATTTAAAAATATTTCCTGTTCTTCCTCATTATCATCATCTATTTCATCCATACTTTCATATACATCAAATAAATTCAGAGGTTCTTTATATGTATATGGAAATTCCATAGATAAATCTATAGAATTATTATCATTTTCTTCTAATTCAAGTAAGCCATAAAAAGGTCCTGCCCCTCCATTTCCCACATTTTTTAAATACTCTCTGTATTCCTCTGGCAAAGTTATTTTATTTCTTTTTTCAAACTTTTGAAGTTCTTCTCCTGTAAACTTTGAATTAATTACATATCCATGTGAATTTGAACCAAAAATAGAAAATTCTTTATCTAATTCTATCAATTTTTTTAATTTTTCTTCAATTCTTTTACATTCCATATTTTCCTCCTTTTAGTTTAATATATTTACTTAAGTATATCATATCTGATTTTTTTATTCTTGTGATTTCTTTTATTGATTTCATATAGCAAAAATAAAATGTCTATTAGGTAAATTTTATTTTTTGTAAATTATCTTACAATTTTAGAAAGAAATCACTTCTGAGAAAATAATATGATTGACTGCCCCTTGCAAAACAAAGTATAATCTTATAAAGCACTGATTGGAGGTATGATTATGGCATACAGTTTTAAATATGGATTTAGAGAAAATTTAATTCTTCAAAAAGAAGTTTTAAAATCGGAAAAAACTCTTCAAGAATATGAATTAGAAAATATATTTTATGAACTTGAGAAATTTTTCAATTTAAATTTTTTAGAATTAGAAGAAATAAAAGATGAATACTATGTTGGAGATGTAATTGAACTTTTATCTAAAGTTAAATCTCAAAAAATCTATTTTTCTCAAGAATATGCACGTTATAATACTCTTGAAGAAAAAAGAAAATGTCTTCTGGATAATATCAAAATATTATTGGATATAGAAGATGCAAAAGATAGTTTAATTATAGAATAGAGGGAGGTTGTTAATGCTGAAAAAATATTTATTCTTATTATTGATTATCATAAGTTATATTGCTTATGGAGAGGATAATAACTCATTGTATCAATTAGAAAAATTAAAATATGAAATAGAAAAAGAGCAATATAAAGGTGAATATGTTATTATAGGCAGATTAAATGACATTGTTGGAGAGGGAACAGTTAATCTCAATCCAGAATTTTTTATAATGAACTTTGGGCTTAAAACTGAAGAAAGCTCAGTAGCTTTTGGAAATGATAAAGACAGCAAAGTAAAAGCTTCTGAAGAAAATGCTAAAACTATTAAAGAATTTAAAGATTATCTTATCTCTATTGGAGTAAAACCAGAAAATATAGCAACAACAAGATATACTGCTAATACAGCTTCTAAATCAATGGTTTCTCAAACAGCAAGTGTAAATCATGAAATAAAAGTAAAATTTGATATCTCTACTGATATTGGAGGAGTTCTAAAAAAAATTGAACCTACTGATATAAAATATATTGGTGATATAGTTTATGGAGTATCAGAAAAAACTAAAAAAGAGGCAAAATTAAAAGCTTATGAAATAGCCATGGAAGATGCTGTTAATCAAGCTAAAATACTTACTAAAACTGGAAACAGTCAACTTGGAGACCTTAGAAATATCTATGAAAATAAAGGTGCCTCTGTAAACAGAGTTGAAAACAGAATTGCAAATTTTAATCTAAAAAGCAAAAGTGCTGAGTCATCAGGTAAAAGTGAAGCTCCTATTCCTATTTCAATAACTCAGGATTTTAAAATATCTGTAACTTTAGTCTGTTCTTTTGATATGATAAAAAAAATAAAATAACTAAAAAAGTGGATAAACTAAAATATAATACTTTTTAGAATATCCACTTTTATTTTATCTTCTTATTATTCTATCTGCTACCATAGCAGCCCTTTTGTTTTCAAGCACATCATGTACTCTGACTATATCTGCTCCTTTTTCTATTCCTATTACAGTTGTAGCAATAGTTCCTTCCACTCTCTGATCTACAGGAGCATCATTTAATATAGTTCCAATAAATCTCTTTCTTGAAGCTCCCAAAAGTATCCTTCCCATATCTCTTAATTCTTCCATTCTACCTAAAACCTCTAAATTTAAATTTATATCCTTTCCAAAGCCTATCCCTGGGTCAAGTATTATTTTCTTTCTGTCTATCTCATACTTATCTGCTATTTCATATGTTCTCTTAAAAAATTTTCTCATACTTAAAATTATATCTTCCTCATATACCTTATTATTTTGATTGTGCATAGCTATGAGAGGAACATTATATTTCTTTACAAGAGCAGCCATTTCTCCCTTATCATACTGCAGCCCCCATATATCATTGACTATATGTGCTCCAGCTTTCAATGCTGCTTCTGCCACTTTATGCTTATATGTATCTATAGAAATCACTGTATCAAGTTCAGAACTTATCTTTTCTATAACTGGAACTACCCTTGCTATTTCCTCTTCCTCAGATATCTGCTCATGTCCTGGTCTTGTTGACTCACCGCCTATGTCTATTATATCTGCTCCATCTTTTATTAATTTTTCAGCCTGTTTTACAGCTATCTCTATATTATTGTATTTCCCTCCATCTGAAAAAGAATCTGGTGTTACATTAAGAATCCCCATTATTAGTGTTCTTTTTCCTAGCTCAATACTTTTTTCTCTGCATTTAAGTAACATTTTTCTCCTTTCTTTTGCTATAAATTTTTCAAGTAAAAATAACTTTATACATAGATTTTAATATATGTAAAAAATAAAAACAAGAAAATACTAAAAAAATTCTTGACATAGCAAGTAATTAATTATATAATCAAAATATAATAATTACAAATTAAAAGCAATTACAAAATAAAGTAATTCAAATTAATTAAGGAGGAAGAAAATTATGTCGTTAATTGGTAAAAAAGTATCAGAATTTAAAACAATGGCCTACCATATGGGAGACTTTAAAGAAATAACTAATGAATCTATGAAAGGGAAATGGGCAGCAGTAGTATTTTATCCAGCTGATTTCACATTTGTATGTCCTACAGAGCTTGAGGATCTGGCAGAACATTATGAACAATTTAAATCTGAAGGATGTGAAGTATATTCAGTTTCTACAGATACTCACTTCGTACATAAAGCATGGCATGATACATCAGATAGAATAAAAAAAGTTCAATATCCTATGCTTGCTGATCCTACTGGAAAATTAGCTAGAGATTTTGAAGTTATGATAGAAGAAGAAGGTTTAGCTTTAAGAGGAAGCTTTATCATCAATCCAGAAGGAGTTATCGTTGCTTATGAAGTACATGATAATGGTATCGGAAGAGAAGCTGGAGAACTACTTAGAAAACTTCAAGCTGCTAAATTTGTAGCTGAGCACGGAGAAGTTTGTCCTGCAAAATGGAAGCCTGGTAGTGACACTATAAAACCAACTATTGACCTTGTTGGAAAACTTTAAAAATATAAAAGAGGAAGACTGATAGAGATTTATTCAGAAGTCTCCTCTTTTTTTAGATATAATTTTTTAATAATAGAAAGGAAAAAATATGGAAAAAATTTATGATTTAATAGTAATAGGTGGAGGTCCTTCTGGATTATCTACAGGTATATATGCTGGAAGAGCTATGTTAGATGTTCTTATAATAGAAAAGGATAAAGCTGGGGGACAAATATGTTTGACTAATGAAATAGTTAATTACCCTGGAATAACTGAAATATCAGGAAGTGAATTTGGAACTCAGCTGAAAAAACAAGCTGAAAACTTTGGAGTAGAATTTGTTTCTGATGAAGTAAAAGATATGGATTTTTACCAAGATATAAAAACTATAAAAACATCTTCTGGTGAATATAAAGCTCTTTCAATAGTACTTGCTACTGGTGCTTCTCCTAGAAAACTGAATTTCCCAGGAGAAGAAGAATATACTGGAAGAGGTGTAGCATATTGTGCTACTTGTGATGGAGAATTTTTTACTGGAATGGAAGTTTTCGTGGTAGGAGCTGGCTTTGCTGCTGCTGAAGAAGCTATATTTCTTACAAAATATGCTACAAAAGTTACTATAATTGCAAGAGAACCTGAATTTACTTGTGCTAAATCAATAGCTGAAAAGGTTTTAAATCACCCTAAAATAGAAGTGAGATTCAACACTGAACTTCTTGAAGCTAAAGGAGATATCCAGTTAAGAAGTGCTGTATTTAAAAACAATATAACTGGAGAAATATCTGAGTATAAAGCTAAAGATGGAAAATCTTTTGGAATATTTATCTTTGTAGGATATGAGCCTCAAAGTAAACTTTTCAAAAATCACATAGAGCTTGATCAATATGGATTTATTCCTACTGATGGAGATTTACAAACTAATGTAAAAGGTGTATATGCAGCTGGAGATATCAGACCTAAAAAGCTTAGACAACTTGTAACTGCTGTATCAGATGGTGCTGTTGCTGCTGTAAATATTGAAAAATATGTACATGATTTGAGAGAAAAACTTGGATTACTAAAAGAGGAGAAAGAAAATGAAAATACTTCTCAAGCTCAAATTAAAGATGTAGAATTACTTGACAGCAGTCTGAAAGAACAGCTTGGAGATATTGTTTCAAGATTTGAAAACAATATTGAGCTTGTTGTTATAAAAGATTCTACTGTGGAAAAATCTTCAATGATTGAAGCTATGGTAAAAGAAATATGTTCTGTTTCAAATAAGCTGAAATTCACTTCTTTTGAAAAAGGAGAAAATCCTGAATTTGAAAAGAAAATTAAAGCAGACAGATTTCCTACAATAGCTATTTTAGATAAAAATGGCTATTTCTCTGGAATAAAATTCTCTTCTCTTCCTAGTGGACATGAATTGAATTCTTTTATTCTTGCTATGTACAATATTGCAGGTCCAGGTCAAAAAATATCTGATAATACTATGAAGAATATTAAAAATATCTCTTCTCCTGTAAGTATAAAAATAGGTATATCACTCAGCTGTACTAAGTGTCCAGAAACTGTTCAGGCAGCACAGAAGATAGCTATAGAAAACAAGAATGTAAATGTAGAGGTTATTGATGTATTTACATTCCCAGATTTCAAAGAAAAGTATGATATTATGAGTGTTCCAGCTATGATAATTAATGACAAAGATATTTTCTTTGGGCAAAAAAATATAGATGAAGTAATAGAAATATTGAAATAGATAAATAAAAAAGAGTAATCTTAATGAGACTACTCTTTTTTTAATTTTATCTAACTAGCCAGCCACCATCTATAGCTAATATATGCCCATTTATATAATCTGAAGCTCTGCTTGCTAAAAATACTATTGCCCCCATTAAATCAGATGGTTCTGCCCATTTATCTGCTGGTATTCTACTTAGTATTTCAGCATTTCTTTTTTCATCTGCTCTTATAGGTGCTGTATTTGCTGTTTTTATATACCCAGGAGCTATTGCATTTACCTGAATATTTTTACAAGCAAGTTCATTAGCAAAAGCCTTAGTCAAACCAGCAACTCCATGCTTACTTGCAGTATATGGAGGTACAAATTTTCCACCTTGAAATGAAAGCATTGAAGCTACATTTATTATTTTTCCACTTTCTTGTTTTGCCATTATTTTAGCTACATCCTGACTCATATAGTAAACTGCATTCAGATTAATATTCATTACTGCTTCCCAGTCAGAATCTTTATATTCCAGCAAAGGAGCTCTTCTTATAGTTCCTGCATTATTTACTAATATATCTATTTTCCCATAGACCTTCATACATTCCTCTACTGCTGCACTAACTTGAGCTCTCTCTGTTAAATCTGCTTGAAAAAAATGAATTTTTCTTCCTTCAGCCTCTACAAGTTTTCTTGTTTCTTCCCATTCTCTATCATAAGTAGTAACAAATAAATCTGCTCCTGCTTTAGCAAATGCCACAACATATGCCTGTCCTAGTCCTGTATTCCCTCCTGTTACAATTACTATTTTTCCTTTCAAAGAGAAAAAGTCCATTGAAAATTCGCTTAACATTTTTTGCCTCCTAATAAAATATATATTCTGCCTTTATCTTATATCTTCCATTGCTACGTGATCCATATCTGTAAATGTTTGATTTTCTCCTACCATTCCCCAGATAAATGTATAGCTTGCTGTTCCTACGCCACTATGAATTGACCAAGATGGTGATATTACTGCTTCTTCATTTTTCATTACAATATGTCTTGTTTCTTTGGGTTCACCCATCAAATGAAATATTCTTGTATCTTCTTTCATATCAAAATAAAAATATACTTCCATTCTTCTATCATGAGTATGAGTTGGCATACTATTCCATACTGACCCATCTTCCAACATTGTCATTCCCATAACTAATTGGCAAGATTGACATACATCTGGGTGAATATATTGATTTATTGTTCTTTTATTTGAAGTCTCTATACTTCCTAGCTTTACTTTTCTAGCATCTTCTAAACTTATTTTTACTGTTGAATATTTATGGTGTGCAGGTGCTGAGTTTAGATAAAATTTTGCAGGATTTTCACAGTCTACAGATTTAAAGAATACTTCTTTAGTACCCATGCTTACATACATAGCATCTTTATTATTCAATGAAAATTCTTCTCCATCTAAAACAACTACTCCAGCTCCTCCTACATTGATAATTCCAAGTTCTCTTCTTTCTAAGAAAAAGTTAGAACCTAATTCCTTGCTTCCTTCCAGTTTTAATACATCTCCATGAGGACAAGCTCCTCCTACTATAATTCTATCTATATGTGAATATACTAATTTTATATTATCTGATGTAAATAAATCTTCTATTAAGTATTCCTCTCTCAATCTCTCTGTATCATAATCTTTTGCATCTTTATTGCTTGAAGCATAACGAATTTCCATTTCTCCTCCTCCAATATATAATTTTATATTTTAATTTAACTTTATTATTTTATCAATCCAAATGCCTGTGGTAATATCAATGAAAATCCTGGTATAAAAGTTACCAAAAATAATATAAGGATTGTTACTGCATAAAATGGCAGCAGCCATTTAAATACCTCCTCAATACTAACTCGTCCTACCTTGCATCCTGTAAATAAAATCGGTCCAACTGGTGGTGTTATTGTTCCTATACATAAGTTAAATACAAGCATTATTCCAAAATGAACAGGTGTCATTCCAAATCTTTCTACTATTGGTAAAAAAATTGGAGTAAATATTAAAACTGCAGGTGTAGGATCCATAAATGTTCCTATCAATAAAAGTATTATATTCATAATTATCAATATTATTATTTTACTGTCAGTTACTCCTAAAAGCAATTCAGCTATTTTTTGAGGTATATTTGCAAAAGCCATTACCCATGACATTATAGATGAGACCCCTATCATAAATATTACTATTGCTGTCATTTGAGCAGAACTTAAAAATATTTTAGGTAAATCACTAAGTTTCATTTCTCTGTATACCAAAGAAAGAATCAACGAATATACAACAGCTATGGCTGAACCCTCTGTTGCTGTAAATACTCCTTTTAAAATCCCTCCTATTACAATTATTATTAATAATAAACTTGGAACAGCATCTAATACTGTTTTTACTATTTGTTTTACATTTATATTTCCTTCTGATTTATATTTTAATTTTTTAGCCATAATTCCAGCAACTGCCATTACTCCCAATCCCCATAGTATTCCAGGCAGATATCCTGCTATAAATAGAGCTGAAATTGAAACGCTCCCTGCTACTGTTGAATATACAATCAATGTATTGCTTGGAGGAATTAGCATTCCTGTTGGAGCTGAAGATATATTTACTGCTGAACTAAATCTTTTATCATATCCTTCTTTTTCTTCTATTGGAGAAATTGTTCCCCCTACTGCTGCAGCTGCAGCTACTCCTGAACCACTTATAGCTCCAAAAAGCATATTTGCGACAACATTAGCCTGAGCCAGTGACCCATAGAATCTTCTTCCAAAAAGTTTTGCACAATTAATAAGCCTTATTGCAATTCCACCAGTATTCATTATATTTCCAGCTAGAATAAAAAATGGAATTGCCAATAATGAAAAAGAGTTAGTTCCAATAAATACTCTTTGAGCAGATGTTCCCATTGCCCCATCAAATGGCAGTATAACCAGCATAGCTATTGTTGAAGAAAGTCCTATACTTATACTTATTGGAACTCCTATTGCTAAAAAGATCACTAGTGAAACAAATATAAATATTCCTATTTGCAAAGCTAAATCCATAATTTCTCCTTTTTTATTCTTCTTCTTTATTAAAAATTATTTTCTTAATATTATATATTACATAGAAGACTATGAAGACTCCACTAATTGGAATTGCAGAATAAATAATCCCTATCGGTATTTGTAATACTGCATCTACCTGCGTCATTTGCTTCAAAGAAGAAAAATAACCTCCATATATCATTACTCCCAAAACAAATATTGATATTATTATTTCTTGAATAACATCAATTATTCTTTTTATGTTTTCAGGTGCCATATCCCTTATAAAAGAAATCTGCATATGCTCTCTTTTTCCAAAAACGTAGGCTGAACCATACATTACTAGCCAAACAAATAAATATTGAGATGTTTGTTCTGTAAAAACACTGGGTTTATTAAAAACATATCTAGTTATAACCTGCCATGTTACTAACAGTGTCATTATTCCCATTATGGCGATACAAAAAATTTCTATAATCTTATCAAGAACATTTTTTATTGCTTTCATCATTTTATCTCCTTACTTAAATAAGATTATTTTGCTAATTCTCTTACTTTAGCATATATATCTTTAGTCAGTTCAGAAGAATTAGCCACTTCTTCCTGTAAAGGTTTTACTCTTTCTTGAAATGGTTTAATATCTACCTCAATAAATTTTGCTCCATTTTCTATTGCAATTTTTTTAGCTGCCTCCACATTTTCATTCCATACTTCAAATTCATTTTCAATAGTTTGTTTCATTAAATCATCAAATATTTTTCTATTTTCTGAAGACATTCCATTATATAATTTTTCATTAATAATAATTAAATCTGGAACCATCAAATGATTAGTATAAGAAAAATAAGGTGCTATTTCATAGTGTTTTAAATCTACATAAGTTACTTCATTATTTTCTCCACCTTCTATAACTCCCTGTTGAACTGCTGTATAAACTTCTCCCTGCCCCATAGGAGTTCCTATTCCTCCCATATAATCTACCATTTTCTTCATTGTATCTGACTGCATCACTCTAAATTTATACCCTTTTAAATCCTCTGGTTTCATCATTGGTTTATCTGTATAAAGACATCTAGCTCCTGCTGTAAATGCTCCTATTACCTCAAATCCGCTTGAAGAAACAGATTTAAATAATGGTTCTAATACATCTGATAAAAAAACTTTTTTCTGATGCTCTAAATTATCATATAAATATGGCAGCCCTATAACACTAAAATCTTTATTAAAGCTTTCAACAACTGGATTCCCTACTACTGACATTTGAATAACTCCATTTTGCACCAGTTCAGCTGTTGCTCTTTGATCTCCCAATAAAGCATTTGGAGATATTTCTAATTTATAAGCTCCTTTTGTCTGTTCTTCCAATTGATTGCTGAATTTTGTTAATGCTTTATATTGAGGATGGTTTTCTGATTGATTAAAAGCAACTTTTAAAACTTGAGTTTTAACTTTTTCTTCAGCTGCAGTTTCTTTTTCCTTTGAACATCCAATAAACATCCCTATAAGCAGCAAACTTCCTGCAAATAATATTTTTTTCATTTGTGAGCCCCCTCTGAATTTATTTCTTAGTTTTGTTCTTATTTGCGAACAAGTTCGTAAATAAGTATAAATAAAATATACTCTAAGTTTTTTAATAAGTCAAGTATTATTTTAATTTTTTATTATCATATTATGGATTTTAAGTCCTATAAAAATACAAAAATTCTATCTAAATTTTTAGACTTTAAATTTTAATAGCTTTTTCTTATTTTTTTTGTTAAGATATTAAATAGAATTATTTTTAAGAAAGAAGGAAAAGATGGAAACTTTATTACATAATCCTACAGAGAGAGTCACTAATATTTTAAAAATTATAGCTAAAAATTCTGATAAATTAAATTTTTCAAGCATTTCAAAATTAACTAATATGCCTAAAAGCACCTTATCTCCAATTTTAAAAACCTTAGTTGAACTTGAATTTCTAGTTTTAGATCCTATTTCTCAAACTTATTCCATTGGTTTAGCCACTTTTCAGGTAGGACAAGCTTATTTAGAAAATGTAAATGGTCTTGAAATTATAAAATCCCATATGAGATCAATAGTTGCCCAATGTAATGAAACTTGTCAAATAGGAATAAATCACAATAATGAAGTTCTTTATTTAACAAAAGTTGAATGCTCTCTCCCTATAAAGTTAATGTCCTCTATTGGAAGAAATCTTCCTTTATATTGTACAGGGCTTGGAAGAGTACTTCTCTGTGAGTATTCAGAAGATGAAATAAGAAATTTATATTCTGATGGAATGAATCAATTTACAGAAAATACTGTCACAAATATAGAAGAACTACTTGAAATCGTAAAAAAAGCTAAAATCAATAAATTCGCTGAAGAATTTGGAGAGGTTACTTCTGATGCATGCTGCATAGCTGTTCCTATAATAATAAATAATAAAATAAATGCTGCTATGGGTGTCAGTCTGCCAATTTTTAGAGCTAATCAAGAAGATATTTTAAAAATAAAAAATCTTTTAAAAGAACATTCGTTATTAATTTCAAAAGAATTAGAAAATTTAAATATAAAAAGCATTATTTAATAAAAAATATAAATTATTTTATAGGTTTTTGTTAACTTTTACTTTAATAGAAAAAGCTGACATGAAAAAATTCAAGTCAGCTTTTTTAGTGATAATAATTGAGCTATTCTAAGCTTGGAACAGCTCTCTTTTTTATTTTAACTTAATACTTCATTTTCTTCTTTATCTACAGCTTCATCTAAAATTCTTTTTAGATTAAAGATTGTTTTTTTCTCCAAAGGATGAACTGCATTTGGAGCTATTTCACACAGTGGGTCAAGTACAAAGCTTCTATCACACATCCATGGATGAGGTACAGCCAAATCATCTTCTTCTATTACTTCTTTATCAAAAAGGAGTATATCTATATCAATAATTCTAGGTCCCCATTTTTTTATTCTCTTTCTTCCCATCTCTTCTTCTATTCCCAAAAGTTTTTCTAAAAGCTCATGAGGGTATAGAAGTGTTTTTACTTCAAGACAGACATTAAGAAAATCATCCTGTTCCATTACTCCAAAAGGTTCTGTTTCAATGATAGTACTTATTTTTGTAACACTTGTATTTTTAAGTTCTTTTATCTTTTCTACAGCAGTAAGAATATTTTGTTTCTTATCTCCCATATTTGAGCCAATAGAAAGATATACAGTATGTCTTTTTCTTATTATCTCTACAGCTACATTTTCAAAATGCATCTGCAAAGGTGCCCAAGGTTTCTTCACTGTTACTTTTACTTCAGAAATCAAAGGATATTTACTTAATATCATCTCTGCTATATCTTCAGCACAAGTTTCAATTAAATCTATGCTTTTCCCAGTAAATATTTCTCCTATATCATTAGCTACAAGTCCATAATGAGTAGACTTTTTCAAATTACCAGTCTTCCCAGCTTCTCTTGTTGATGTTGTCATCTCTGCTGAAACCAGAAACTTCTGTCCTAGTTTCTTTTCTTCTGGGAATACTCCATGATATGCTATAAATTCAAGGTTGTTGATATATATTTTATCCATGACATTCTCCATAAAATTTTATTTTAGCAGTGAAAGAATCTCCATTCTTCTCACAGCATCATCTTCAAATACCCCTCTGTAAGAAGTGGTTATTATCTCACTGTTTACTCTCTTTTCTCCCCTCATAGTCATACACATATGCTTAGCTTTTATGACTATCATTACCCCTTGACAATTAAGAGTTTCATATATTGCATCAGCTATTTGAGCTCCTAATCTTTCTTGTATTTGAGGTCTTTTAGAAAGTATATCTATTACTTTTATTATATCACCAAATCCAACTATTTTTCCATTTGGAATATATGCTATATCTATTTTACCAAATATAGGAAGAAAATGATGTTCACACATAGAATAGAAATCTATATTTTTTTCTATTATCAAATCATTTTTTTCCACTTCAAATGTTCTTTTAAGGACCTCTTCAGGATTTTGAAGCAATCCAGAAAAAAGTTCTGTATAACTTTGTGCCACTCTTTTTGGTGTATCTTCCAATCCTTCTCTTTTTACATTTTCTCCTAAAGCATCTAATATATCTCTAAAAGCATTTTCTATCTTATCTATATCTATTTTTTTCATTTTTCTCCTTTGAAATTATAGATCCAATTTCAAATCTCCATCTTTTATCCAATTTTTCTTTCTCATAAAATTAGCTATGAGAAGTGTAAGTACAGCTGGAAGAATAAAATGAAGCATTAGTATCCCTATATAAAGAGATGCTCCTCCTCTTCCTAACCCTTCCATGGTAGAAAGAGTACCAAATTGTCCTACCAGTCCACTTGTTCCCATTCCTGCTGCTATTGGAATATTTTGATATTTCAATATTACAGTTGATACTGGTCCTAATATAGCTGAAGCCAATGTAGGAGGTATCCATATTTTCCAGTTCTTAACAATATTTCCTATTTGCAGCATAGATGTTCCCAGTCCTTGTGCTACAAGACCTCCCCATCCATTTTCCTTAAAACTCATTACTGCAAATCCTACCATTTGTGCTGAACAACCTACTGTGGAAGCTCCTGCTGCCAATCCACTCAGCCCTACCATCATACATAGTGCTGCACTGCTAATAGGAAGTGTCAATGCTATCCCTACTACTACTGATACTATTATTCCCATATAGAATGGCTGAAGCTCTGTTGCATACATTATGAAAGCTCCAAATGCCTCCATAAATCTTGCTACTCCAGGACCTACATAATATACAACTAATGCTCCTGTAAGAATAGTAACTGCTGGAGTCACTATTATATCTATTTTTGTTTCTTTAGATACCATTTTTCCAAATTCTGCTCCAACTACTGCTCCTATGAAAGCTCCTACTGGTCCTCCATAAATAGCTCCTGCTGCTCCAGTTATTGTAGATGAAAACAATACAAGATGAGGTGCCTGAAGTCCATAGGCAACTGCTACTCCAATAGCTGGCCCTGTCATATCTCTTGCTATTTTCCAGATAACATCTGTAAGAAAAGTTATTCCCAGTTTTCCTCCAATTGTATTAAGTATAGTTCCTATAAGAAGCGTTGAAAAAAGTCCCAAAGCCATATGACTGAAAGCATCTATACAATATCTTTTTACTGTTATCTCTATATTTTTCCTTTTAAAAAAATTTTTTAATGATTCCACTTTTTTCCCCTTTACATTCTTTATGAGAAGAGCCTGATTTCTCAGGCTCTTTAAGTATTTTATTATCTTTCTTCTATCTGGTTAAGATCAGCCATTTTTATAAATAAATCAGCTAGAAATTTAAGTTGAGAAAGTCTGTTATTCTTAACATCTTCATCTTTATCCATTACCATTACTTCATCGAAATATCTGTTAATAATATCTTTGCCTGAAACTATAGCCTGAAGATATCTATTATAATCTTTATTATTCAAAGCATCTATTACTTTTGAATTTAATTCCAATGAAAAATTATATAGTTCAGTTTCTACTGGTTCTTTAAATAAATCTTGATTTATAATACCTTTTTCATGATCTTTGGAAATATTTCCCACTCTTTTCAATACTGGAAGAAGTATTTCAAATGCTTCTTCTTTAGCAAAAGATTCTAAAGTTTTTATTTTTTCTAAAGCTTCTACAGCATTGTCACTATCAGTGTTAAGAACAGCTGTAACTATATCTTTACTGTATTTCATTTCAGTAAATATATTCATTTCTCTTTGCTTAAAAAACTCTAATACTTCTGTAAGTACAGTCTCTCTATCTCTTTTTAATACTCCACATCCTTGAAGTGCATCTAAAGCTTTTTCAGTTAAAGCTTTTAAAGAAATATCCAATCTTGAATTAAGTATTACATTTACAATTCCAAGAGCTGCTCTTCTTAAAGCAAATGGATCTTTTGATCCGCTTGGAATAACTCCTACACCAAAGCACCCTACCAATGTATCTATTCTATCAGATATTCCAGCTACTATCCCTTCTAATTCTGTAGGAAGATTATCTCCTTGGAATCTTGGATAATAATGTTCTTTTATACCAAGAGAAACTTTTTCTCCCTCTCCAGATTTTAGTGCATAGTCTGCTCCCATAAATCCTTGAAGTTTAGTAAATTCCTTTTCTCCTATCATATTAGAAACGAGGTCAGCTTTAGCCAGTAATACAGTTCTTAATATACTGTCTTTTCTGTCATTATACCCAAGAGTATCTATTAAATATTTAGCTATTTCAGTTGCTCTTTCTATTTTAGAATAGATAGTTCCTAGATCTTTTTGGAATACTACTGTTTTTAATTTTTCTATATTATCAGCAAGAGGTGATTTTAAATCTTCCTGATAGAAGAATCTAGCATCAGCAAGTCTTGCAGATAATACTTTTTCATTTCCTTTTCTTACTTGTTCAGAAGTTTCTACACCATTTCTAACAACTACAAATTTAGGTAGAAGTTTTCCATTTGAATCAAGTATAGGGAAATATCTTTGATGTACTTCCATTGATATTATAAGTACTTCCTGTGGAACTTCAAGAAAATCTGAATTGAAACTTCCAACTATAGGGCAAGGATATTCTATAAGATTAGTTACCTCATCTAAAAGCTCATCCTCTACAAGTACTTGTTCTCCTGAATTTGTACAATTTTCATTAATAAGTTTTTTAATAAGAGTCTTTCTTTCTTCAATATCTATTATTACATTATTTTCTCTTATTTTTTCAAAATACTCATCTATAGTATTAACTTCAAATTCTTTACCAAAGAATCTGTGTCCTCTAGATTTATTTCCACTTTCCATTCCTTCAATTTCAAATTTTACAACTTCATTATCACAAAGTGCTAAAAACCATTGTATAGGTCTAGCAAATCTTAATTTTTTATCTGACCAAGTCATAGATTTTTGGAAATTTAATTCCAATACAAGACTTTTTAATATTTCAGGAAGAAGCTCTTTAGTTTCTTTCCCTTTCATAAATTTTCTTGCAGCTATATATTCACCTTTTGGAGTACTTATTATTTCAAGATCTTCTGCTTCTATTCCTTGTGATTTAGCAAATCCAAGTCCTGCTCTAGATATCTCTCCATTACTTCCATAAGCTACATTTTTAGCTGGTCCCATATTCAATATATTAAGATCTTCCTGCTGTTCTCCTAACTCACATACATCCAAAACCAATCTTCTTGGAGTCCCATAAGTTTTTATATCCTTAAAACTAATTCTTCCATCTTTAAGTTTTGCTTCTAAATTATTTTTTAAATCTTTCAATGCCTGATTTAGAAATCTTGCAGGCAGTTCTTCCATTCCAATTTCAAATAGTAATCTCAATGTTCTTCCTCCTCTTCCATTTCAATCCACTCTAATAAAATAATTTTTCAAAATCAACTATTTTTTTAAAAGAGGGTAACCTAGATCCTTTCTGTTTTGTACATAAACTTCAGCACATCTTCTTGCTAAATTTCTAACTCTTAAGATATAAGCCATTCTTTCAGTTGTAGATATAGCTCCTCTTGAATCTAAAACGTTAAATGTATGAGAGCATTTCAATACATAGTCATAAGCTGGCAGAACTAATCCTGCATCTAAAATTTTAGCTGCTTCTTTCTCATATTCATCAAACCATTTGAAATGACTTTCTAAGTCTGCTAATTCAAATGAATATTTTGAGTTTTCATATTCAAACTGAAATCTCATATCTCCATATTTTACACCAGGAGCCCATTCTAAATCATATACATTTTCTTTATTTTGAATATAAAGAGCAAGTCTTTCTAATCCATAAGTTATCTCAACAGGAATAGGATCTAATTCCAGTCCTCCTACCTGTTGAAAGTATGTAAATTGAGTAACTTCCATACCATCTAACCATACTTCCCAACCAAGTCCCCAAGCACCCAAAGTTGGAGATTCCCAGTCATCTTCAACAAAACGAATATCATGTTTTTCAGGGTCAATTCCCAATACTTTTAAACTTTCAAGATAAAGTTCCTGAATGTTTAATGGAGATGGTTTCATAATAACCTGAAATTGATGATGTTGATAAACCCTGTTAGGGTTTTCTCCATATCTTCCGTCTTTTGGTCTTCTTGATGGCTCTACATAAGCAACATTCCATGGTTCAGGTCCTAAAGACATTAAGAATGTGTTAGGGTTAAATGTTCCTGCACCTTTTTCGATGTCATAAGGATTCCCCAATACACATCCTTTAGAACTCCAGTATTTTTGAAGAGCAAAAATTATCTCTTGAAATGTCATTTTTAATCCTCCTCTATTTTTTCTTCTTTTTTTCTGCAAAAAAGTAATCTAGAAGTATCAATACAACTCCTATATTTATCCATACATCAGCTAGATTGAAAACAAAAGACCAGATACCTCTAAAGTCTATCATATCAATGACAAATCCTCTCCATATTCTGTCTATCATGTTTCCTATTGCTCCAGCTAAAACAAAAGTAAATCCTAATTTTTCTAATAAAGGCATTTTATTTCTGCCCTTATACAAATAATATGCAATAGCTACAATTGCTATAACTGTAGCTATGCTTATTACATCAAGCTTCCCTTGAAACATCCCAAAGGCTATTCCTCTATTTTTTACATATGTAAAATGGAAAAAATCAGTCAGTACACCGATAGTATCTCCCTCAAAAAAGTTTTTATCAACGATGTATTTAGATATTTGGTCTAATAGAACCAGTATAAAGACTAAAATTATATAGATCATATTATCTCCTAGCTATTCTTTAGTACACTTGCACATCTTGGACAAAGAGTTGGGTGTTCAGGGTCTTTTCCAAGTTCAGTAGAATATTTCCAGCATCTTTCACATTTCTCACCATCAGCATGAAGCACTTTGATATAAAGATCTTGAGTCTCTTCTCCCTTTACAAAAGTATCATCTGCATTTTCTGCAATCTCTACTTCTGAAACAATAAGGGCAAGTTCGAGTTTCTCTCTATTTTCAACTAAGAATTTTTGTATTTCTGCATCTGTTGAATGAAGTATTACTTTAGCATCAAGTGAGTTTCCAATTATTCTGTTTTCTCCCTGTCTTGCTTTTTCAAGTATTTTATTAGCTTCTTTTCTTACTTTAATTATTTCTACCCATTTATTTTCTATATCTGGATTTAAATATTGATCATTTTCTTTATACCAGTCAGTCAGCAGAACTGATTCACTATCTCTCAATACTTCTGGCAGAGTTTCCCATATTTCTTCTGAAGTAAATGAAAGTATAGGAGTTATCATCTTAGTAAGAGTAACTAAAATTTCTGTCATAACAGTTTGAGCTGCTCTTCTTTCTATTGAATTAGTTCCCTCAGTATATAATCTATCTTTTATTATATCAAGATAAAATGCAGACATATCTATTCCAGCAAAATAATGAATATCTTGGAAAAGATTGTAGAATTCATATCTATCATAATTTTCTGTCACTTTTCTTTTCAGTATTTCTAATTTATTTAATGCCCATTTATCTATTTCCATCAATTGTTCATATGGAACTTTATCAGTATTAGGATCAAAATCATTACTATTTCCTAATATATATCTTGCTGTGTTTCTTACTCTTCTATATGCTTCTGCCATTTGTTTTAAAATATTATCTGATATTTTAACATCTTCTCTATAATCTACAGAAGCACACCACAATCTAAGGATATCTGCTCCATATAATTTTATTACATCAGATGGAACTACTGTATTTCCAACTGATTTAGACATTTTCTTACCTTCTCCATCATTTACAAATCCGTGAGTCAGTATCTTTTTGAATGGAGCATCATGTGTAGAACCTATAGAAGTCAGAAGTGATGTCTGAAACCAACCTCTATGCTGGTCCGATCCTTCCAAATACATATCAGCTGGTCTATGCAAAAGATCTCCTCTCGTTTCAAGCACTGCTCTATGAGATACCCCTGAATCAAACCAAACATCCATGATATTTGTTTCTTTTCTAAGTTCTAATCCTTTAAGTTCATATTTTTCCATCAGCTCATCGCCAATAAGTTCTTCAGCTGAATATTTAAGCCATGCTGCTGTTCCTTCTTTTTTGACTATTTCAACTACTCTTGCAAGTATTTCTTTATTGAATATCTCTTTTCCATTCGCTTCATTAAAGAATACTGGGATTGGCACTCCCCATACTCTTTGTCTTGATATACACCAGTCAGGTCTTGTTTCAAGCATAGATCCAATTCTATTTCTTCCCCATGCTGGTATAAATTCTACATTATCCAAAGCTTTTAAAGCTCTTTCTCTTATATCTGAACCTTCAACATTTACAAACCATTGTTCAGTAGCTCTGAATATAACAGGAGTTTTTGATCTCCAATCATGTGGATAAGAGTGTTCTATCATTTTTAGCTTCATCAAATGCCCTGATTTTTCTAAATAAGCACATATCGCCTTATTAGCTTGTGCATAAAATAATCCTGCAAATTCTCCTGCTTCTTCTGTTAGTACTCCTTTATTATTAATTGGAGAAATAACTGGAAGTCCATATCTAATTCCTACTACATAGTCATCTTGTCCATGTCCAGGAGCTGTATGTACGCATCCTGTACCTGCATCAGCAGTTACATGAGTACCTAATATAACCATTCCTGTTCTGTCGAGAAATGGATGTTGATATGTAGTTCTTTCTAAATCCTTACCTTGAAATTCTTTTATTAATTCAAACTGCTCAAGATCCATTTCAGTAAATGCTTTTTCTGCAAGATCTTTTCCTAATATCAGATTTCCTTTTTCAGTTTTATATACACCATACTCAAAATCTGGATTTAAACTTATAGCAACATTTGCAGGCAAAGTCCAAGGAGTAGTTGTCCATATTACTACCCATGCTTCTTCAGTAAGTTCTAATCTTTCTAAAAGATCAGTGTTAGCTTTCATTCTTACATATATTGAAGGTGATGATACATTTTTATATTCTATTTCTGCTTCTGCTAAAGCTGTTTCTGTAACTGGCGACCAATATATAGGTTTTAACCCTTTGAAAATATATCCATTTTCATAAAGCTCTCCAAATACTTCTAACTGTTTAGCTTCATATTCAGGTTTCAAAGTAAGATATGGATTTTCCCAATCTCCTAATATTCCTAATCTTACAAATCCTTCTTTTTGGATTTCTACCCATTTTTTAGCATATTCAGCACACAATTTTCTGATTTCTACTGCTGACATTTCCTTAGCTTTTGAACCTAATTTTTCAGTAACTTTTAATTCTATAGGAAGCCCATGTGTATCCCAACCAGGCACATATGGTACTTTATATCCTCTTAATCTTTTATATTTTAAGATTATATCTTTAAGAATTTTATTCAAAGCATGCCCTATATGGATTTCACCATTTGCATATGGTGGTCCATCATGCAGAATGAAAGTCTGAGTACCTTTCTTCAAGCCCTTTGAATAAATATCCTTTTCCTGCCACATTTTTATAAATTTGGGTTCCTTATTCGGAAGATTGGCTTTCATCTGAAAACTCGTCTTCGGAAGGTTCAATGTAGCACCATAATCTTTTTCGCTCATTGTTAAATCTCCTCCTTATATACATTTAAAGTTATTTTTACATCTGTTCCTTCATCCACTTTAGATGAGAATTTAATTACTCCATGATGATCTTTTATAATTCTATGCACTATTGCAAGTCCTAATCCAGGAGTATTTTCATTAAAACTTATAAATGGGTCAAATATATTAGAAAGCTGTTCTTCAGTCATACCAATTCCATTATCTATTATATTTATCCTTATTTTATCTATATTCTTATCTTTTGTTACTAATAAATTAATTTTTTTACTGCTTATATTTTTATTCATAACTGCTTGTTTAGCATTTTTTATTAATTCGTGAAATACTTTTTCTAGTTGTTTTTTATCTCCCATTATTTTTCCATTATAATTAATAAACATAGAAAGTGTTATATTATTAGCTTCTAAATCAGGCTGCATTTTTTCTATAACATCATATAAGAATTTTTCAAATTCTATTATCTCCATTTTGTTTTCATAACTTTTAGAATACTCTTTTAATATAGCATTTTCATGTTTTATTTTAATCACTTCTTCTCTAATAGAATTTATTCCATTTCTAAGACAACTATTATTATAGTCGCATTCTGCCATTCTTTCAACAATAGAAATTACTTTTTTCAAAGAATCTTCTCTTCTGCCAAAAAATCTATCTGCAAGTTTTCCAATAGTAGCAGTTCTTTCATAGTCTATTTTTTCTTCTTCCAGCATTTTATTTCCAATTCTTATAGAAGTATTTATACATAATAATGTCATAAGTTCAGCTTCTTCTTGAGAAATTATATTATTTTTTCCAAAATAATCTACAAGTATACATCCATAATTTCTGGAATCTGTATATACAGGAAATATCAAAAAATTATTAATTCCCAGACTTTTAAAAAGATCATTTCCAAGATTATATCTATACCCTTTATCATTATAATAGATAATCCTCTTTTCCTTTAATGCTTTTCCTAAAAGATTATCATCTTTAAAAGGAACTTTGATAAGTGCAACTAATTTAGTAAGAGTGCTTATTTGGAATTCAAATCCATCACTTTCTTCCTTTTGAGTTTTCATCATATCATTTTTTACTACACTGTTTACATGAGAACATTCTCCTACAAGAGTATCTATTTCCCTACTGTATCTAAAATACATTGCCCTGCTGTATCCTAATCCCATTTCTGAAGTAAATGCTGATTGTAGACTTCTTACAGTTAAAGTTATATCATCTTCTATTTGTAATCCCATAAGAATTTTTTCAATAGCATCAATTCTGTTAAGATTTTCCTGCAGTTTTATATTTTTTTCTTTCATTATTTCTTCATTATTTCTAATACTTTCAGCCATTTGCTCAAAAGACTTTGAAAGTGTCCTTATTTCTTCTACATCTTCATTTTTAAGTGTAAAATCATAGTTACCCTTACTTATTCCCTCAGCAGCATCTATAAGTTTACTCAGAGGAGATAAAAGTTCATAAAATATACGTGCACATATAGTTGTACTTGTTACTATAAGCCCTACTACTATCAAAAGTATTGAAAATGAAACCTTAACTTTTGTCCTAAGTATACTATCTCCAGAAAGTGCTATTCCAATGTTTCCTATATATTGCTTATTATAATTATGAATATTATACATTGAAAGATAATAAGCCTTATTATTCACTGTTTTTTTGCCATAAAAATAGTCATATTCCCAATTTAACTTCTTTTTAAAAAATCTTTCACCTTTTTTTAATTCCATATCCCCTAATTGATATGTATTATCAACTACTAAGAATATCTTATCTTCTTCAGTTAGACCTACAAAATTTCTTAATTCATTTAAAACATTATCATTTATTGGCATAGTCATTACAATAAATTTTTTTTTGCTGTTATTCCCTTCAGAAGTATAAGGTAAAAGTATTCTTGCATATATATCCTTACCTACTTTTGAAAAATAATAATTACTCATCTCACTTTCACTTCTTGAAAGATTTCTTTCAAGAATATGTCTGCTTCTTTCATCTATTCTGAAATAATCTTTTCCATTTCCTGATTCTCCTAGTGTACTTCCATCAGCAGAAACTATTGTAATTAAACTTTCTGAATACATTTTAAGATTTTTTTTAGTGAGTTGATTTCTTATGAGTTTTGCTACAGTATTATAAGTAATTGTATTATTTAAATTTTTTCCTGCAAGAACATTTATATTTCTAGATACTTGAAAAAGATCATCTTTTGCATTTATAATAGCAGCATTATAACCTCTGCTCAAAAGAATTATTTTATCTCTTCCAGAATCTATTACTTTATTTTCAAGACTTTCAAAAGAAATAAAAATTAGAAAAAGAGCAATAGTAACAGAAGTTATCATTATTGCTATATCATTATAAAATATTATTTTAATAAGAAGAGAATTCTTTTTTATTCTCATCAATTAAATCTCCTTTTTAGTTAACGCCACTCTTTCTCTTTCTTTATCCACATCTTTAATCCTAACTTTTATAATTTGTCCTACTGAAAGAACTTTGCTTGGATCATCTATGAATTTATTAGATATTTCAGAAATATGAAGTAAAGCATCATTTTTTAGTCCAATATCCACAAAAGCCCCAAATTTAACAACATTTCTCACGGTTCCTTCTATTTCCATTCCTACTTGTAAATTTTCTATTTTAAGTATATCTGATTTCAATAAAGGTTTTTCAAAGCTATCTCTAGGATCTCTCCTGTCTCTGATAAGCGATTGGTATATATCCTTTACAGTTTCTACTCCATATTCCTTTTCTTTAGCAAATGAAGTATAGTCAAAAGACTTCAATTTTTCTCTTGCCCCATTTAAATCTTCTCTGTAGTTTTCCAATGTAAATCCTACTTTTTCCAATATTTCTTTTGCTATATGATAAGATTCTGGGTGAATTATTGTATTATCAAGAACATTTTCTCCATCAGGTATCACAAGGAATCCTGCCATTTGTTCGTAAGCTTTTGCTCCTACTCCTTTTACTTTAAGAAGCTGTTTTCTGTTTTCAAAATTTCCATTTTCTTTTCTGTAATCAACAATATTTTTAGCTATATTCTTTTTTATTCCTGATATATGAGATAATAATGCCCAAGAAGCTGTATTAAGATTAGCTCCTACATTATTTACTACATAAGTTATTACAGAATCAAGAGATTCATCAAGACGCCCTTGATTAACATCATGTTGATACATTCCTACTCCTATTGATTTAGGATCTATTTTTACAAGTTCAGCAAGAGGATCCTGCACCCTTCTTCCAATAGAAATAGCCCCTCTTACAGTTACATCTAAATCTGGAAATTCTGCTGCTGCTATTTTAGAAGCAGAATATATTGAGGCTCCAGCTTCATTTGCTATAAGATATTTTACAGAAAGATGGTTTTTCTTTATTACATTTGCAACAAAGCTTTCTGTTTCTCTTGAAGCAGTTCCATTTCCTATAACAATTATATCTATTTCATATTTTTTTGCATAATCTACTATTCTTTTTTCAGCCTCAGCGAGCTGTTTTGGAGAATGCATTTCTTCAACAAGAAAAAACACATCTTTTTCTCTATAAAATCCATTTTTATCTATAATTGCTACTTTACATCCTGTTCTGTATCCTGGATCAAGTGCTAATATATTTTTTTCTTTTAAAGGTGCCTGCATTAAAAGATTTTTAAGATTTTCTTTAAATACAGCTATTGCTTCAAGTTCAGCCTTATCAGTAAGAATATTCCTTACTTCTCTCTCTATTGAAGGAAGAATAAGTCTGTCTAAAGAATCTCCTATTATTTTGAGATAAGTTTCTTTTAGATTCTTGTTAAGAAAATCCTTGAGTATTAAATTTTCTACTCTGTTTCTACTCATTTCATCAAGAGTTACAGAAACTGATAAAATATCTTCTTTTTCTCCTCTATTTACTGCAAGTATTCTATGTGGAGGTATTTTAGAAACAGGTTCTTTATATTCATAATAATCTCCATATACTTTTTTGACATCTAGCTCTTTGGCCTTTTTAGTTTCCTTTGTAACTAAAATTCCAGATTTAAGCATTATTTCTCTAATTTTCTCTCTATATACAGGAGTTTCAGATATATTTTGAGCAATTATAAGCATGGCACCTTCCACAGCTTCTTCCACAGTAGGAACTTCTTCTGTTATGAATTCACCAGCTTTTTCTATTACTTTTTCCATTGATGAAAGTTTCATCATTTCATCAGCAAGAGGCTCCAATCCTCTTTCTTTAGCCACATCAGCTTTAGTTTTTCTTTTTTTTCTATATGGAAAATATATGTCTTCCACTTCTTGAAGCTTTTCAGCTGCTTCAATATTTTTTTGTATTTCTTCAGTTAGTTTTCCTTGTTCTTCAATTAATCTTATTACTTCTTCTTTTCTTTTTTCCAAATTTCTTAGATAAGTTACAGTTTCAAGTATTTTCCCTATTTCTATCTCATCCAGATTTTCAGTCACTTCTTTTCTATATCTTGAAATGAAGGGTACTGTTGCTCCTTCATCTAAAAGCTGCATTGTATTAGTAACTTGAGATATTTTTAGTCCTAAGTTTTTGGCTACTACATTATATATTTTTTCCATATTTCCCCTTCTTAAAATTATTATAAATTTTCACACGAATTTCTCTATATTATACCAAATCTTTTAATTATTGTCTAATTAAAGATTAGAAAAAGAGGCTCTACACCTTGGTATAAAGCCTCCCTTTATAATATTTTTAGACTATTTTCTTTTAGTTTCTTCGAATTTTGCCCATACTCCTGCCTTAACTAAAATTGATTTTACAGTTCTAGTAGGTTGAGCTCCATTGCTTAGGAATTTAATAATTTCTTCTTCTTTTAGTACTACTCTAGAATCTTCTAATGGGAAATAGTTACCTAAATAAGCAATAGCTTGCCCATCTCTTTTTGATAAAGCTTCCATAGCTACGATTCTATAAGAAGGTCTTTTTTTGTCTCCTAATCTTGTAAGTCTTAATTTTAACATTGTTTCACATCTCCTTTTATTTCTTTGAATTTTATTTATTTCTTAAAAAGGGAATCTTCCTCCCTTTCCACCTTTCATTCCTGGAAATTGCGGCATTTTTCCACCACTGAACATCTTCATCATACTCTTCATTTGTTCAAATTGTTTCAGCAATCTGTTGATATCAGCAACTTCTGTTCCGCTTCCTAGAGCTATTCTTCTTTTTCTATTGGCCTTAAGTATATCAGGTTTCTTTCTCTCTTCTTTAGTCATAGATTGAATTATAGCTTCTACTTTTTTCATTTCTTTTTCAGCAGGTGCTATATCTCCAATTTGTCCCATTCCTGGTATCATTTTTAAAATACTTCCAAGAGAACCCAATTTTTTTATATTCTGAAGCTGTTTCAAAAAATCATTTAAATCAAATTTTTGCGTCCTTATTTTCTCTTCCAGCGACTTTGCATCATCTTCATCTATAGCACTTTGTGCTTTTTCTACCAGCGATACTACATCTCCCATTCCTAGGATCCTTGATACAAGTCTCTCTGGATGGAAAAGCTCTATATCATCTATTCTCTCTCCAACCCCTACAAACTTAATTGGTTTACCCACAACAGATTTAATTGAAAGAGCTGCTCCCCCTCTTGTATCTCCATCTAATTTTGTAAGTACTATTCCATCTATACTAAGCACATTGTTAAAAGATTCTGCTAGATTTACAGCATCCTGTCCAATCATAGCATCTACTACCAACAAAATTTCTTGAGGTCTTACAGCTTTTTTAATGTTTCTAAGTTCATCCATAAGTTTTTCATCTATGTGAAGTCTTCCAGCTGTATCTATTATCATATATGTTGAATTTAACTCTTTTGCTTTAGCCAGTCCATGTTCACAAATAGCCACTGCGTCTTTATTATCTTCCTCTGCATATACAGGAACATCTATTTGTTCTCCTAATACTTGAAGTTGCTTTATAGCTGCTGGTCTATATACATCAGCCCCTACCATTAAAACAGATTCTCCCTGTTTTTTTAGATAATTAGCTAATTTTGCAGCAAAAGTAGTTTTTCCTGCTCCTTGCAATCCAGAAAGCATCAGTACAGTAGGATTTCTTACTCCCTTAGTAAGTCTTGAATTCGTTCCTCCAAGAAGCTCAACAAGTTCATCATTAACAACTTTTATAAACTGCTGACCTGGATTTATACCTTTCAATACATCTGTTCCTATAGATTTTTCAAGTATTTTATTCGTAAAATCCTTTACTACTTTGTAATTGACATCAGCTTCCAGCAATGACATTCTTACTTCTTTTAAAGCTTCTTTTATATTACTTTCACTTAGTTTTCCATGACCTCTTACTTTTTTAAAAATTTCCTGAAATCTAGAACCTAAATTATCTAACATATTCACCTCTACCTAAAATAGCTTTTCAATTATATTGTTTAAATTTTCTATTTTAAAATCTTTTTTTAGTTCCAAAAGTTCTTGATAAACTTGTTTCTCTCTTTCATGAAAACCTAGTTTTTCTTCATAATCTTTTAATAATTTAATTCCTCTTTTGATATTATCATAAACAGCTTGTCTACTCACATCATTATTTTTAGCAATCTCTGATAGTGAAAGATCATCTTCAAAATGATTTATAAGATATTCTCTCTGTTTATCACTAAGAAGATTTTTATAATAATCTAAAAGAGTTGAAACCTCTAAAAACTCATCTAACTCCATCATATCACCAATGTATTATATAAAATTTTATAATTTATGTCAAGTGTTTTTTCTTTACATTATTATTTTTTATGAGTTATATAAAAAGGGAGGTTTCTGCTCTCCCTTTCTATTCAAATTAAATTTTAAATTTCTCTGATATGAATATTTTGTGATCTATCTGGTCCAACTGATACAACACTTATTGGACACCCTAAAAATTCTTCCATTCTTTTAATGTACTTCTTACAATTTTCTGGAAGTTCATCATAATTTTTCATTTGAGTGATATCTTCTTTCCACCCTGGCAACTCTTCATATACAGGTATTGCTCTGCTCAAAATTTCTGTTGATGCTGGAACAGATGTATATCTCTTCCCATCTATATCATATGCTACACATATTTTTACAGTATCAAGTCCACTAAGAACATCTATTTTAGTAATAACTATATCTGTAAGTCCATTGATATCTACTGCATATTTCCCTACTACAAGATCCAGCCATCCACATCTCCTAGGTCTTCCAGTAGTTGCCCCATATTCAAATCCAGTTTTTCTTAATTGTTCTCCAAGCTCATCTGTGAGTTCTGTTACAAATGGCCCTTCTCCTACTCTTGTTGTGTATGCCTTCATTACTCCTATACCCTTAGTTATTTTTCTAGGAGATACTCCTGCACCTGTAGTCACTCCTCCAGTTGTGGGTGATGATGATGTAACATATGGATATGTTCCATAATTAATATCAAGCATCATGGCCTGTGCTCCTTCAAAAAGAACTAATTTATCCTCATCTAAAGCTTTATTTATTTCAGGAATAGAATCTATTATTCTATGTTTAAGTCTATCTGCATATCCTTTATATTCTTCAAAAATAGTATCAAATGATAAAGGTTCAGCTCCATATATTTTAGTAAATATTAAATTTTTAGCATCAAGACCTCTTTTTAATTTATCAGCAAAAATATTCATATCTAAAAGATCAATTGCTCTTATTCCTACTCTATTAATTTTATCTGCATAACAAGGCCCAATTCCTCTTTTAGTAGTTCCTATTTTATGTTCACCACTATTTTCCTCACACAATTCATCCATTCTTACATGATAAGGCATTATTATATGAGCTCTGTCACTAATAAACAAATGATCTATCTTTGCTCCTTTTACTTCAAGAGTATCTAATTCTTTCAATAAAACTTTAGGATCAATAACAACACCTGGTCCTATTATACACTTTCCATTTCCATGAAGCATTCCAGATGGTAACAAGTGTAATACAAATTTTTCTCCATTTACCACTACTGTATGTCCTGCATTATTTCCACCTTGAAATCTAACTACATAATCAGCCTTGTTTGCTAAAACATCTATTATTTTTCCTTTTCCTTCATCTCCCCATTGGGTACCAACTACTACATATCCTGCCATATAGACCTCCTATTACGATTATTTTATTTTTTCTATCTCAATATAATTGATATTTTTATTATGTTTACATAAAAACAGCTGTTCAAATTCAGTTTTAATATTATCTGCTGCTTTTTCACTTTTATGAAGATCTGATGTATTATATATTATTTTATATCCTTCTATTGAATTTACAAGGTCAATAACATCTTGATAGTATTTGTCATGGTCAGTCTTAAAGAAAAATTTCCCATTTTTTTTCAATATTACATCAAGTATTTTAAAAAAACTTTCCTGTACAACTCTATTTTTTTCATTTTCTTCCCAAGGATCAGGAAAATTTACATATACTCCTTCTATTTCATTTTCATCAACAAAGGAAAGTATCTCTTCTCCTCTTCTTCTTAAAAACAAAACATTTTTGGAATTATCTCTTTTTACTTTTGTTGCAGAAAGTACTAATCTCTTAAATCTAAGTTCAAGTCCTATATGATTTCTCTTAGGATATCTTATTGCCATACCTTGAGCAAAATTTCCGCTTCCAGAACCTATTTCAAGATAGACAGGATTGTCATTTTTAAAAAACTCCTTCCATCTCCCCTTATATGAATCCATAATTTTTTTGTCAAAAATAATATACTCTGGATAGTCAAGAAGTTTTAATATATATGGATTGTAATTTTTTCTTGGATTTTTAAAAAAATGCTTCCATAACTCATCTTTTACGCTATCGTTTGCCATTAATCCTCCATTTTTAAAAGTTTATCTATTCTCACTAAAATTTTTTCAGCTGTTTTATTATTTTCTTCAAAAAATATTTCTATATTTTTCTTATATATATCACTATTTTTTTCTATTTTATTCACAGCTTCTAAAAATTCATCTGCATCCTCTACTTTATATCCTATATTTTTTTTCAAAATCTCTTTAGAAATATCTTTTACATTTTGTAGATATGGTCCAAATATTGGTGTTTTTCCATAAAAAAGTGGTTCTAAAAGACTATGTCCCCCTATATCTACAAGAGTTCCTCCTACAAATGCTATGTCAGCAATTGAGTATAATTTTCTTAATATGCCAATTTTATCCACAAGTATTATATCAGTTTTTTCAAAATTGTCACTATCTATTTTACTGTATTTTTTATATGTCATGCCTTCTTTTTTTATTAAAACTTCTATTTCAGGTACTCTCTCAATATGTCTCGGCACTAATATAAGTAATGTATTTGTAAGTTTCTTGAAAACTTTAAAAATAATTTCATATTCTCCAGTTCTTGTACTTCCAGCAGTAAATATTTTTCTTTCATATACACCTAAAGATTTTTTTAAATCATCTTTAGTTTTCTCATCAAATCTTTCAAGCTCTATATCAAACTTTAAGTTTCCAAGAATTTCTACCCTACTCTTATCTGCTCCTATTTTGACTATTTTTTCACTATCAAGCTTTGACTGCATATAAAATCCATCTACATCTTTAAAAAGATTTTTAAGATAAAAATTCAATTTTTTATATCTTACATAGCTTCTGTCTGATATTCTTCCATTAACTATTATTACTTTTCCTTTTTTGTGAGATTCATGTATAAGATTAGGCCATATCTCTGTTTCAATAAGAATAAGAATTTTCATCTCTATTTTTTCCAATATACTTCTTATAATTTTTCTATTATCTAAAGGAAAATACAAAATATCTACCCTACTATTATCTTTATATTTATCTTTTGCTGTTCTCATCCCAGTATCTGTCATTACTGTAAGAAGTACTCTTTCTTTTCTTTCAGAAAGTATTTTTTTTACCAGTGCCTCTGAAAGATTTACTTCTCCTACTGAAGAACAGTGTACCCAGATATATTCTTCTTTTTTCAATATATCCAAATTTTGATTTATTCTCTTATAGAAAAATTCTTTTTTTTCTTTATTTAAAAGCATATACATATATATAAATGGTGTAATAAATATTCTCAGAATGTCATATAACATTTAATTTACCTTCCTGTCTATACATTTAGATATAGCTTGAACCACTTCTTCTATCGTCATTTTGCTGCTATCTATCTCCACCGCATCATCTGCTTTCATAAGAGGACTCTCTTTTCTTGTAGAATCTATATGATCTCTCTCCTTTATAGAAGTTATTACAGATTCAAAATCAACTTCTATTCCTTTTTCTTTGTATTCATTAAATCTTCTTCTAGCTCTTTCTTCTGGTGAAGCAACTAAAAATATTTTAACTTGAGCATTTGGAAAAACCACTGTTCCTATATCTCTTCCGTCTAAAATAGTTTTTTTGCCTTTGCTTATTTCTCTTTGCAATTCTACGAGTTTTACCCTGACAGCTTTTATTACTGCCACTGGAGAAACTATTCCACTTACTTCAGGTGTTCTTATTTCTTCTGATACATCTTCTCCATTAAGAAAAAACTTATTTTCTACAATATCCAGTTTTGTATTTTCCAGCATTGCTTCCACACTTTTTTCATTTTCAAGATTTATATTATTTCTTAAAGCATATAAAGCAATCATCCTATACATTGCCCCTGTATCTAAATATGTAAGTCCATATTTAGCTGCAACTATTTTAGCTATTGTACTTTTTCCGCTTCCTGCTGGTCCATCTACTGTTACTATGAATTCTTCCATTTTTCCCCCTGATTATTAATTAGCTTTTATAAGCATTGCTCTCCATTCTTTATCAGCTTTTATCTCTATTATCTCAAAACCTAATGCTTCGATTTCTTTTTTCAATATTTCGCATTTATCTTCAATGATACCAGAGAAAATTATTAAACCATCTTTTTTTACTACTTTTGATATATCATTAAGTAAAATTAAAAGTACATCAGTAAGTATATTAGCAACTACTACATCAAACTTTTTATCTTCAACTACAGATATAAGATCTCCTTTAAATACTTTAGCTTTATTTTCATCGATTTTATTAAGTTCGAGATTTTCTTTTGCTGACTCTACAGCTAATTCATCTATATCTGTTCCATATATTTCAGAAGCTCCAAGTCTATCAGCAGCTATCATAAGTATCCCTGATCCTGTTCCTACATCTATTACACTGTCTCCTTCTTTAATATTCTCTTCCATTAATTTAAGACATAAAGATGTTGTAGGATGTGAACCTGTTCCAAAAGCTCTTCCTGGATCAAGTTCTATTATTAATTCATTATCATCTGCTTTATACTCTCTCCAAGTAGGTTTTACTACGAATTTTTCGCTTACTTTTTCAGGGAAAAGATATTTTTTCCAGCTATTTTGATAATCTTCTTCATCATATTCATAAAAATCAACAGTATATATTATATCATCTCTTTCTGAAAATTGCTCTTGAAATCTTTCTAATATAGTATTTTTTCTTTTTTCAGAATATGGATTTAATGGAAAATAAGCTGATATAGCATGATCCACCATTAAAAAATCTTTTTCATTTTTATAAAAATCCAATGGGTTTTTATGAGAAAGAGGTTCCTCTATCTTTAAACCTGTAACTCCAAAACCATAAAATATATCTGATATTTCTTTTGTGGCTTTTTCTATATCATCACTTTCATAAATTACTTTTATTTCTACTACTTTCATTCTCATCTCCATTAACTAAAACTTATTTCAGTAAGTGATTTATTTATTCTCTCTATACTTTTACATTCTCCAGTTTCCATATCTATTTCCACTTCTATCCCATTCAGCCTTTCATTTCCTTCAGCTATCTCAAATCTTTGAGGCAGTGCATTCAAAAACTTTGGAAGAATAGATTCAACAGACATCCCTATTACTCCATTATCTGAGCCAGTCATACCAACATCAGTAATATATCCTGTTCCTTCTGGTAATATTTTATTATCTGCTGTCTGAATATGAGTATGTGTTCCATATATTACTGAAACATATCCATCTACATGCCACCCCATAGCTATTTTTTCCGATGTAGCTTCAGCATGAAAATCTATTATAATTATTTTTGTTTCTTTTTTTATCTCTTCTATTAACTCTTTTGCCTTTTTAAATGGACAATCAATAGGCGGCATAAAAACTCTTCCTTGAAGAGAAATTATTCCAATTTTATTTCCATTTCTATCCTTAACTATAGTATGTCCTATCCCTGGTACTCCATCTGGATAATTTGCTGGTCTTAATACCTTATCTGTCTTATCCAAATAATCATAAAATTCTTTTTTATCCCAAATATGGTTACCTCCAGTTATAACATCACATCCCCAGCTAAATAACTGATCTGCTAGTTTTCCTGTTATTCCAAATCCTGCTGCTGAATTTTCTCCATTCACTATAACAAGATCATAATTCTTTCTCTTCCTTTCTAAATACACTCTAAGCGTTTCTCTTCCAGGATTTCCTACTATATCTCCAACTATTAAAATTTTCATCTTCTTCCTTCTTTCTATATCGTTTTATCCAACACAAATTATATCATTTTTTCTTCAATTTTAAAACCCCACTAAAATATATGTTCAATATTTTAGTGGGGTGATTATTTTCTATTATATTTTTTTCTTATTTAGCGTATTCTACTGCTCTAGTTTCTCTAACAATAGTAACTTTTATCTGTCCAGGATACTGCATTGTTTCCTCTATTTTCTTAGCTACATCTCTAGACATCTTAGTTGCTGCATCATCACTTATAGAATCTGGATTGATTATTATTCTAATCTCTCTTCCAGCTTGTATAGCATAAGATGATTCAACTCCATTAAATGAATTTGCTATTTCCTCAAGACTTTCCAGTCTCTTCAGATAAGCAGTAAGAGTTTCTCTTCTTGCACCTGGTCTTGATGCTGATATAGCATCTGCTGCCTGTACAAGTATAGCTTCCACAGTTTCAAATTCAACTTCATTGTGATGAGCCATAACAGCATTTATTACATCTGATTTTTCTCCAAATTTTCTTAAAAATTCTCCACCAATAATAGCATGAGAAGCTTCTATATCATTTTCAAGAACTTTTCCTACATCATGTAAAAGTCCTGCTCTTTTTGCTAACTCTGTATCTGCACCTATCTCAGCAGCTAAATTAGCTGATAATTTTGCTACTTCTATTGAGTGAGTAAGTACATTTTGCCCATAACTTGTTCTAAATTTTAATCTTCCTAAAGTTCTTATTACTTCAGGATGCATTGCTGGTATTCCTAATTCAATTAATGCTTCTTCTCCAGCATCTACTATTTCTTTTTCTATTTCTTTTTTAGCTTTATTTACTACTTCTTCAATTTTACCTGGATGAATTCTTCCATCAGTAATAAGTTTTTCAATAGCTATCCTTGCTATTTCTCTTTTTACTCCATCAAAACTAGAAAGCACAACTGCCTCTGGAGTGTCATCTATTATAATATCTACACCTGTTAATGCTTCAATAGCTCTTATGTTTCTTCCTTCTCTTCCAATTATTCTTCCTTTCATTTCATCATTAGGAAGATTTACAACTGAAACAGTTGCATCTACTACATAATCAGCTGATGCTTTACCTATAGAAGTTGAAAGTATTCTTCTAGATATTCTATCCTTTTCATCTTCAAGTTTGCTTTCAAATTCTTTAATAGCTACAGCAGTTTCATGTGTAAGATCATCTCTCAATTTTGCTATAAGAATATCTCTTGCTTCAACTTTCGAAAGTCCAGATATTCTCTCAAGCTCATTTTCCTGCTGTAATCTTATTTTATCTATTTCTTCTCTTTTTAATTCAAGTTCTTCAGTAGTTCTTTCAAGTTCTTGGCTTTTCACTTCTAATTTTTCTATTTTATTATCCAAAGTTTCTTCTTTTTTAGTAAGTCTTGCTTCCTTTTGAAGAAGTTCATTTTTAGAATTTTTAATTTCTCTTTCAGCTTCTTCTTTTAATTGGTATACATGTTCTTTAGCCTTAAGTTCTATTTCTTTTCCTTTTGCTAATGCTTCTTTTTCAGCTAATTCTATTATTTCTTTAGCTTTTATTTTCGATTTTGTAACTTCATCCTCTAAATCATTTAACTCATTTATTTTTTTATCTATAACAGACTTTTTATACATCAGTGAAATGATAATACTAAGTCCGATTATCGCTAAGCCTATACTTATTCCTATATTCATAATTTATCCTTTCTCCATTTTTTTATTTTATTTAAAGCTTTCCACTGCCTCATCTTCTGTTTCATATATTTCAAATATTTCATCTAATCCTATCATTTCGAATATAGTTTTAATATTTTCATTTAATTTTATAAGTTTTATATCTCCACCTATTTCTTTTACCACTCTTAATTTTCCTCTTAGGATTCCCATAGCTAAACTGTTTATATGAACTAATTCTTCAAAATCAATTATAAATTTTATTGTGTCCATTTCAACAAGTTTTGTTATTCTTTCTTTTAATTTTGGAGCTACTAAAGCATCTAATTCCCCAACTACTTTTATAACTTTTATATCCCCAACATTTTTTTCGATTATATCAAAATTCTCTACCATTTTTTATACAGCCTCCTTAATTCTCTTTTCTATCTTAAAAAGTGTTCCATTTAATTTTTTTTCAATTTTAAAATTATCAGCTATGGCTCTTGCTATATATAATCCCATTCCGCCTTCTTCTTTACTTAATTTTTCCTCATCAAAACCTATTCCATTATCTTCTACTATCAATTGTATTATATCATTTGACTTTTGTATTTCTAGAATAATGTCTCCTGGTTTATACTTATATCCATGTTCTACCACATTTGTTGAAAGTTCATCTACAACAGACAACAGTTGAAATATATCTTTCTCATTTATATGCTGAACTTCTAAATAAGTTTTTACCAAAGCTCTAATAAGAGATAAATTCTCTAAAGAAGATGGGATTGACATCCTAATGATATTTTTCACTCTCCTATCACCTTCTCTCTTTAAATTCTGTTATTTTCCATTCCCCTTTTTCTAATAAAAATTTTACATCAAAGTATATAGTTCTATCTTCAAAATTAAATGCAGTTATGTTACTGGCATTTTTTTTATGAAATTTTGGCTTAGTAACAAATATATTCATTTGAGAAAAATCTATTTTTTCTATTTCATTCCCTAAAAAAACATTTTTTAAAGAAAAATTAAGTGTTTTTTGTAAACTCTTTGTATCACCACTCTGCAAATCTATCTTCAATTTCTCTATCAATGTTTCTAGAGCAATTTTATCTTTTTCTCTTTCAGCTAATAATTTTTGATATTTAATAATCAGTAAATTTTCACCTTGTGTCATTTTGTTCTCATTAAGTTGTTTTTTAAGATTTTCTAAATCCCAATTCTCGTATAAATATACATATTGTTTTTCATACTCATTTTCAACTCTTTTATTTATTAAATTAGAACATCCTGTCAAAAAAAAGACTGAAATTATCCAAATAAAAATCTTCCTCATAATTATATACACCTAATCCTTATTACTATTAATAATACCATATCACTATGTTTTTATCAAGAATTTAATTACACTTGATTGCAGTTAATCATAACTTTAATTCAGATGTTATTTTATCTATTATTCTTTCTTCACCCATTTTATCTAGATCATACCATATATATGAAGGGTCATTTTTAAACCATGTAAACTGTCTTTTTGCATATCTTCTTGAATCTCTTTTTATATTTTCAATGGCTTCTTCAAAAGTACAATTATTATTAAAATAATCTATCAGTTGTGTATAACCTATAATATTTATTTTTTTTAAATTTTCACCATATTTTTCATATAATTCTTTTACTTCTTTTACAAGACCTTTTTCTATCATTATTTCTACTCTTAGATTTATTCTTTCATAAAGAATATCTCTATCTCTTTCCAAAGCTACTTTTAAAAAGCTGTAATTATTTCCTTTAATATTTTTTTTAGAAAGGACTGAAAATTTTTCTCCTGTCAATTTAAAAACTTCAAGAGCTCGTTCCACTCTCCTTCTATTATTTTTATGTATATCCAATGCAGCCTCTGGATCTATAGCTTTAAGTTCATTGTATAGTTCATCTGTATCTTTTTTCATAAGTTCTTCACGAAGTAGTGAATCAGCTGTTGGCAAAGAAGATAATCCCTCTGTTATGGAACTTATGTATAATCCTGTTCCTCCTGTTATAATAATATTTTTTTTCTCTTTTTCCTTTTCTTTTAAAATATTATCTACATTCTTTTGATAATCTCCTACATTATACTTTTTTATAGGTTCTACCACATCGAGCATATGATGTTTTACTCCCTGCATTTCTTCTATATTAATTTTAGCTGTTCCTATATTCATTCCTTTATATATCTGGGCTGAATCTGCTGAAATTATATCTGCCCCAATTAATTTTGCCAACTTAATAGATAAATCTGTTTTCCCTACTCCAGTAGGACCTGCTATAACTAATCCTTTTAGCATCTATTTTCCTTTCTAAATCACAAAAAAGCTGAACAATGTAAATTCAGCTTTCATGTTTTTTATATACTTATTACTCTACATATTCAAACTCTACATCTGCTATTCTTACATTGTCTCCATCTTGAATTCCAGCTTCTTTCATAGCCTCTTCCAATCCAAGTGATCTCATCATATGAAGGAAATTAATGATAGATTCTTCTTCCATAGTAATAACATATTTAGCAAGAACTTCATCTAATATTCTTCCCTCTATTACATATGTTCCCTCTTCATCTTGAGTTATTACAAAATCCTCCATATCCCCTTTTATTTCTCTTAATACTTCATTTACATTTACTTCATCCTCAAGTGGTTCTCTCTCTATTTCTTGAAGCATTGAATAACTTCTATAGAGCACTTCTTTGATTCCTTCATTTAGTATAACAGAAACTGGGAAAACTTCATGTCCCTGTGCTTCCACATGAGTTTTAAATTTTTCATATTTTTCCATATCCCATAATAAATCCATTTTATTAGCAAGCACTATCTGTTTTTTAGTTGAAAGTTTTTCGCTAAATTTCTTTAATTCTTCATTTATTTTTTCATAATCTTCAATAGCATCTCTTCCTTCTATTTCAGCAACATCTACAAGATGATATATCATTTTACATCTTTCTATATGTCTAAGAAATTTATCTCCAAGTCCTACACCTTCATGGGCTCCTTCTATAAGTCCAGGTATATCAGCTATTACAAATGATTTTCCTTCTTCAAGTCTTACTACTCCAAGTTTTGGTTCAAGAGTAGTAAAGTGATAACTTCCGACTTTAGAATTAGCAGCTGATACTTTATTAATGAAACTTGATTTTCCTACTGATGGATATCCTACAAGAGCTACATCTGCTAATAATTTTAATTCAAGTTTTACTTTTATTTCTGCTCCTTCTCTACCTTTTCCTGCTATCCTTGGAGTTTTTCTTGTAGAAGATTTAAAGTGAACATTTCCTGCCCCCCCTCTTCCACCTTTTAAAAGTATTCTAGGTTCTCCTTCTGTATTCATATCTAAAAGAAGTTTTCCTGTTTCTATATCTCTTACCTGAGTTCCAACTGGCACTTTTATAACAAGATCTGCTCCAGTTTTTCCATACATTTGTTTTTTTTGCCCATTCTCTCCATTTTCAGCTTTAAATACCTTTTTAAATTTAAAATCTATCAGAGTATTTATGTTAGGATCTGCAATAAATATTACATTTCCTCCATTTCCTCCATCTCCTCCATCTGGTCCACCGAACTGGATATACTTCTCTCTTCTGAAAGCTGCTGATCCATCTCCTCCATTACCGGCTTTGACCGTTACTATTACTTCATCTATAAACATCTTATTTTCACTCCCGATTATATATCAAATTTACTATCAATATATTTTACCTTAATTTATACATTTTTGCAAGTTTTCTTCATGATGTTTAAACACAGATAAAATATTTTTTTATTGCTTTTTTTCGGAATTTATTGTATATAATATCTATATGTTATCTATTATTTTAACTTTTTCTTGGGAGGAATATATTAATGATGAAAAAATCTATTGTAATTCTTGCAGGAGTTTTGTTGATTCAACAAATATCTCTTTCTAAAGTTATTAACAAAGATATAACTTTTACTGAAAAAACTTATGGAGTATGTTCTACTGAAATGACTGTTTCTGTTAAAGATGGTAAAATTGAATCATTTTCTGCTGTAAAAGGATGTCCTGGAAACCTTGCTGCAATTGGGAAACTGCTGCCTGGTATGGAAGTAACTAAAGTAATTGAACTTTTAGATGATAATTATTGCTCTGGAGCTCCTTTAGCAGGATATACTTCATGCATGGATAACTTAGTTGAAATGCTAAAACAACATGTTACTGGAGAAGGAGAGGGCCCTTTAATTGAAGTCAGAAAAGCTCAAAAAGCAGCTGCTAATAAAGTAGCTTTTGCTGGTCATGTTTGTTCTGGTTGTGGTCTTTGTCAAGCTTCTTTATCTTAAAAATTACTTAAATTTATAGGAGGAACAAAATGAAAAAATTACTTATTTCTGCTTTAATAGTTGTATCTTCAGTTGCTGTTTTTGCAGCATCAGAAGGAATAGGATTTGGATATAAAGATGAAATTAAAGTTTCTGTGGAAAAAGATGGAGATAAAATTGTTGCCATCAAAGTTTTAGAAATGAAAGACACTAAAAGAATAGCTGAACCAGCTATTGAAAAACTAACTTCTGAAATTATAGCTAAACAATCTGTTGAAGTTGATGATGTAGCAGGTGCTACTTATACTTCTCAAGGATTCAAAGAAGCTGTAGCAGATGCTTTAAAAAAATAATAATCTTTAAAAAAACAGCTATTAAAATTCAATAGCTGTTTTTTATTATTTTACCACCAATTTTTTCTTTTAAAAAACAAAATCATTCCTATAACAACCATAAACATTAGTATCAAAATAAAATAATATCCATATTCCCAAGATAATTCAGGCATATATTGAAAATTCATCCCATAAACTCCAGCTAAAAAACTCAAAGGAATAAAAATAGTAGATATAGTTGTCAATACTCTCATTATTTCATTCATATTGTTTCCAATAGATGAATGACAAAGTTGGATTAAATCATTACTTCTATTATACATTATTTCTATACTTTCGTAGATAATAGTTCCATGATCATGAAGATCTTTCAAGTATATACTCATGCTCTCATCAAAATAATCAACATTTGAAATTTTTGTTAAAATTTCTTTAATAGGCATAACATTCCTTTTAAATTTCGAAATTTCTTTTTTTAAGCTCATAATATCTTCAATGATTTTTTGTGATGGATTCTTAATTATTTCATCTTCTAAAATTTCCATTTTTTCTTCAAAATCCTCTAAAATTAAAAAATAATTATCCACAATAATATCAAAAAGGGCATAAGCCAGATAGTTTTCTTCTTTCTTTCTTATTCTTCCTATTCCTTTTTCTATTCTTTCTTGTAAGTTTTCAAAAATATTTCCAGATTTTTCTTGAAAAGTTATTAGATAGTTTTCTCCTAAAAGAAAAGAAATTTGTTCATATTCAATTTTATTAGTTTTTTTATTTAAATATATCATCTTCAAAAAAAGAGCTATGTACTTATCTCTTTCTTCAAATTTTGGACGTTGATTTATATTTAGAATATCTTCTAATATTAAATTGTCTATTTCATAAAAAATTCCTATTTCTTTTATTAATTCAACATTATGTACTCCTTCAATATTTATCCAATTTACAGAATCTTTTTCATTAAAAGAAGATAATTTAACAAGGGAATTCTCAGTTACTTTTTTTACAGTTCTGTCATTATATGAATAAAAAGTAATTTTAATTCTCTCATCTTTTAATTCTCCTGTATATATAAGAGTTCCTGGTGCTAATCCAACTTTTTTATTTTTCATATAACTCCCCCTTAAAATATTTTATTTTAATTTTACTTTTTATTCCTCCTTATTCCTTTTAATTTATTAACATTTATTATTTAAATTCAATAAATTGTCCTATTTTAATGAAAAATCAATTGAAAAAACTGCAAATAATGAATATATCTGCAGTTTAACTTTTTATATCTCTCTGAATATATTATAGTTAACTACAGCAAATGGAGAGAGTTCATAAATATTATCAGAAAACTCTGATACTTTTATTTCATAATTTTGTTCATCTAAGGTCACTTTTTTTACTTCATTGACAAGAGTCTTAAATAAAAAACTGCTTTTAAATATAGCACCAAAAAGAATTATTTTTTCAGGATTAATTACTGAAATTATTCCATCTACAGCATGAGCAGTAAGATAAATAGCTTCATTCATTATATTCAAAGTAAGTAAATCTTTTTCTTTTACAGCTTTTATTATATCCTCAATATTCAATGTTCCTTTTTCATTAAGGATATTCTTAAGACTACTGTAATTATTTAACTTTATTTGAGATATTATTTTTTTAATAACAGCTACATTTGATACCTCAGTCTCAAGACACCCTCTTTTTCCACAAGAACATTTTTCTGAACTATTTCTTTTTACAACCATATGTCCTAATTCTCCTGACATGGATCCATATCCTTGATATAGTGAGTCATTAAGAAATATACTTCCTCCAACTCCATCCCCTATATTTAATACAACAAAATTATGTTTATCCTTACAAGAGCCAAATATTTTTTCTGTAAGAGCCATTCCTCTAACGTCATTCTCGATAAAAACTCTTTTGTTAAATTTTTCCTCCAATACTTCTTTAAGTTTTATATTTTTCCAGTTATAATGTGGAGAAAAAATAGATACTCCTGCTTCACTATCAACCATCCCATTCATTATAACAGATATTATTGTTATTTCTTTATTTCTGCTCAATTCTCTTTTTATAATGGCTTCAACTGTTTTAAGTATATTATTTTCCTTTTTTAATAATCTTTTCTTTAATGAATATTTTATAGTTTTTAATACTTTTCCATTTATATCTCCAAGAGTTACTTGAATAAATCTTGGTGCTAGTGATATTCCCAAAATTAACCCTATATTTTCCTCATTTATTCTTAAAATAAGAGGTTTTCTCCCTCCAGTAGAAATTCCTTCACTATACTCTTTTATAATTCCTCTTTTTAAAAATCCATTCACTATCTTTCCAATTCCTGCTGGGGTAATATCTAATTCTTTAGCTAATTCTACTCTTGAAATTCCATCACTATTTTTTATAAATTCCAAAGTTTTTATCTTTGCGGTTGCTGTTTTCATATTTTCCCCCTTTCTTCTGTATATTTTTATTATACAATATTTTTTCTAAAAATCCAAAATCTTATTTTACTAAGTTTATAAAGTTGATATGTTTTTTCATAATTTTTATTGTTAAAAGTAATTTATACTATATACTTATATTAAGATAGACTAGATTTTTAGAAAAGAATTTGCGGAGGTTGAATATAATTATGATAAAAGGATTAGTACAAGATTTTAAAACTCTATTTAATTATTCAGGAGCTGTTGAAGTATTCTTTTCTCCTGGAAGAGTAAATCTTATAGGAGAACATACTGATTATAATGGCGGATTTGTATTTCCTTGTGCTTTAGATTTTGGCACTTATGCTATTGTAAAAAGAAGAGAAGATAAAATTTTTAGAATGTATTCTAAAAATTTTGAAAGATTAGGAATAAAAGAGTTTTCATTAGATAAGCTTACAAATACTCCATCAGATAACTGGGCCAATTATCCTAAAGGAGTAATAAAAACTTTTATAGATGCAGGATATAAAATAGACAAAGGATTTGATATCTTGTTCTTTGGAAATATCCCAAATGGTGCTGGACTTTCTTCTTCAGCTTCAATTGAACTCCTTACATCAGTTATTTTAAAAGAAATTTTTAACCTTAGCATAGATATGATAGAAATGGTAAAACTTTCTCAAAAATCTGAAAATGAATTTATAGGAGTAAATTGTGGAATAATGGATCAGTTTGCTATTGGAATGGGTAAAAAAGATAATGCTATTCTTTTAGACTGCAACACTCTTGAATATCACTATGCTCCTGTAGAATTAAATGGTGCATCAATAGTTATAGCTAATACAAATAAGAAAAGGGGTCTTGCTGATTCTAAATATAATGAAAGAAGAAATTCTTGTGAAGCAGCTGTTAAAGTTTTAAATGAAAATGGGATTAATATAAGAAATCTTGGAGAACTTTCAGTAGAAAAATTCAATAAAGCAAAACATTTCATAACTGACGAAGAACAACTAAAAAGAGCAACTCATGCTGTAACTGAAAATGAAAGAACTAAAATAGCTGTTGAAAAATTGAACTCTGGAGATGTTGAAGCTTTTGGAAAACTTATGGATCAATCTCATATTTCTTTGAGAGATGACTATGAGGTAACAGGATTTGAACTTGATTCTCTAGTAGAAGCCGCATGGGAAGCAAAAGGTGTAATAGGTTCTCGTATGACTGGTGCTGGTTTTGGAGGTTGTACCGTAAGTATTGTAAAAGATGAATTTATTGATGAATTTATAAAATCTGTTGGAGAAAAATATAAAATTAAAACTGGATTAACTGCTGATTTCTATGTGGCTAAAATTGGTGATGGAAGTAGAAAGTTAGGTGATTTTTAATGAATATATTTGAAGAGGTAAAATTGCTATTAGCTTATGGATTAAAAAACGACCTTATAGGAAAATATGATGAAATTATATCCAGAAATGAAATTATGTTTCTTTTAAAACTTAAAGACTGGGAAGATGTGGATATCTCTTCTAAAACTATACCTCAATATCCAAATGAAATACTGGAAAATATATGTAACTGGGCTGTTGAAAAAGGTATAATTGAAGATAGTATTGTTGTAAAAGATCTTTTTGATACAGAAATAATGGGGAAAATAACTCCATCTGCTACTCATGTAATAGATAAATTTATAAAAATATCAAGTCTTGGAGGAATAGAAAAGGCTACTGATAATTACTATGAATTTGCTCAAAAGACTAACTATATAAGAACAGACAGAATAGCAAAAAATATGCATTGGTATTCAAATACAGAATATGGCGATATGGAAATAACTGTAAATCTTTCTAAACCTGAAAAGGATCCAAGAGATATAGCTAAGGAAAGACTTCTTCCTCCATCATCTTATCCAAAATGTCTTTTATGTTATGAAAATGTTGGATATGCTGGAAGATTAAATCACCCAGCCAGACAAAATCACAGAGTTCTCCCATTTTTCTTAGAAGGAGAACAATGGTTTCTTCAATATTCTCCATATGTTTATTATAATGAACATGCCATTATTTTTTCTGGTGAACACAAACCTATGAAAATAAACAAAGATGCTTTTAATAGAATAACAGCTTTTGTTGAACAGGTTCCTCATTATTTTGTAGGATCAAATGCTGACCTCCCTATTGTTGGAGGATCAATTTTAAGCCATGACCATTATCAAGGAGGCCACCATGAATTTCCAATGGCAAAATCTCCTATAGAAAAAACTGTAATTTTTAAAGGATTTGAAGATGTTGAAGCTGGTATAGTCAAATGGCCTATGTCAGTTATAAGAATAAAAAGTCCTGATAGAAAAAAACTGGTAGAGCTTGCAGTAAAAATACTTGATAGCTGGAGAAGATATAGTGATGAATCTCTAGGAATATACGCATTCTCTGAAGATACGCCTCATAATACTGTTACTCCTATTGGAAGAAGGAGAGAAAAAGATTTTGAGCTTGACCTTGTTCTTAGAAATAATAGAACAAGTGAAGAACATCCTTTAGGAATATTTCATCCACATGAAGATGTACATAATATAAAAAAGGAAAATATAGGGCTTATTGAAGTTATGGGACTTGCTGTACTTCCAGGAAGACTAAAAGAAGAACTTGAAATACTTGGAAAACATCTTACAGAAGCTGATTTTGAAACTAAAATTAAAAATGACCCTAAAGTTGAGAAGCATTTAAACTGGGCTGTTAATATTAAGAAAAAATATTTTGAAATAACTTCTAAAAATGTAGAAAGTATCTTAAAAGATGAAGTAGGAATGACTTTTTCCAAAGTTCTTGAAGATGCTGGGGTATACAAAAGAAACCCAGAGGGAGAAAAAGGCTTATTAAGATTTGTTCAATATATTAACATGAATTAGGTTAATATTTTTAAAAATATGATGTATAATATAGAAAAATATTTTCTAAGGAGGATAAAATGGCAATTTTAGTTTGTGGTGGAGCTGGGTATATTGGAAGTCATGTTACTAGAGCTCTTATTGACAATGGAGAAGAGGTAATTGTGCTTGATAATCTTCAAACTGGTCATGTTGATGCAGTTCATGAAAAAGCAAAACTTGTCCTAGGTGATTTAAGAGATAATGAATTTATGGAAAGAGTATTTAAAGATAATAAGATAGATGGTGTAATTGATTTTGCTGCCTTTTCTTTAGTAGGTGAAAGTGTAGAAGAGCCTTTAAAATATTTTGAAAATAATTTTTATGGAACTTTGTGTTTACTAAAAGCTATGAAAAAATATAATGTTAATAAAATAGTTTTTTCATCAACAGCAGCTACATATGGAGAACCTGAAAATATACCAATTCTTGAAAGTGATAAAACTTTCCCTACCAATCCATATGGAGAAAGCAAACTTGCAGTTGAAAAAATGCTTAAATGGTGTGATAAAGCCTATGGAATAAAATATACAGCTTTAAGATATTTTAATGTTGCTGGTGCCCACTCTACAGGTGAAATAGGAGAAGACCATAGTCCCGAAAGCCATCTTATCCCTATTATACTTCAAGTAGCTCTTGGAAAAAGAGAACATATTGGAATATATGGAGATGATTATCCTACTGCTGATGGTACTTGTATTAGAGATTATATTCATGTAATGGATCTCGCTGATGCACATATTCTTGCTCTAAAAAGATTAAACAATGGTGGTGAAAGTGAAATATTCAATTTAGGAAATGGAGAAGGATTCTCTGTTAAAGAAGTCATTGAAGTCGCTAGAAAAGTAACTAAGCATCCTATTCCTGCAATAGTTTCTCCTAGGAGAGCTGGAGATCCTGCTAAACTTGTAGCAAGTTCTGAAAAAGCTATGAAAGAATTAAAATGGAGTCCTAAATATAATACACTTGAAAAAATAATTGATACAGCTTGGATATGGCATAAAAGTCATCCAGATGGATACAATGATTAATTTCTAATAAGAAAGGCTGAGCTTAATATAAGTTCAGCTTTTCCTTTTTTACTATTGTAATAAAAAAGGACTAAGTTTCCTTAGTCCTAGTCATTTTTAAAAATTATCTAGTTTTTATGTTAGAAGCTTGAGGTCCTTTTTGACCTTGAGTTACTTCATATACAACTTCTTCGTTTTCTTCTAAAGTTTTAAATCCATCTTTTTGAATTTGAGAATAATGTGCAAAAACTTCTTTCCCATCTTCACCTGTAATAAATCCAAAACCTTTGTCTTGATTAAACCATTTAACTGTACCTTTCATTTGTTACCTCCAAAAATTTTTTTAATGATAAAAATCTATCATTTTGCAATAATCTTAAATGTAAGATTATCTAGTAAAATTTAATACTTATAAAGGATAATTTCAAAGAAAAAATTCAGTTAAATATTAAAACATTATTTTCAAAACATATAAATCTCTCAATCACTATACAATTATTATACATCATTTTTTAATTTTTGTACACAATTATTTTTATTTTATTATTTTATTACACTTTTTTTTACTTCAAATCCCCATTGTATAATGTTTCATGATTCTAAATTTTTTTTATAAACTTTATTTTTCAATTCTTAATTTTCATTTTTTCTTAAATAATTCTCATAGCTTTTAATTGGAAAACGTTTTTGCCTGTGCTATAATGTAAATACTTTATATTTATGGAGGAAGCAAAATGAAGAAATTTTTACTGCTTATTTTTTCAATAATATTATTGAGCAGCTGTTATAAAAAGGAAAGAGAAGTAGATATCTCTAAAAAACAGGAAAGAAATGGAATAGTTTATATAATTAACGAAAGTAAGCCTTATTCTGGGAAGATTTTGAGAAAATATGACAATGGACAAATACTTCTTTTAATGAGTTATAAAAATGGTAAACTTGATGGAAAATATGTACATTTCTATAGAAATGGTCAAATATATATAGATAGTGAATATAAAGATGGTAAACTTAATGGTTTGTATAAAAAATATCACTATAATGGACAGATTCTTGTAGAAGCCACTTATATTGCTGGAGAACCTGATGGAATTTATTTAGAATATTCAAAAGAAGGTGAAAAAACCAAAGAAATAAAATATGATAAAGGAACTATTTTAGAAATTATACAAGAATAATCTTAATTTTTAAAAATTTTCTTATCACTTTATCTTTATACTAATATATTGTGCACACTATTTTATATTTTTTTATACTATATGAATAATAACAACAATTTTAGAACTATCAGGAGTCAAATACTCCTGATTTTTTGATTTAAATTGACAAGAAAGTCTTATAAGGATATAATTTTCAACAACTCTATGAGTATTTATAATATTTATATAGAGTTATACTGTTGTAAGATAAAGGGGGAAAATTTTATGTCTGCTAAAAGTGTAAAAAGATATTCATATATCTTTCTTGCATTAATTTTAATTTTATTTGTAAAACATCTTCCACTTCCTGTTGGAATGAAACCATTAGGAATGAATGTAATTGGTATATTTTTAGGCAGTCTGCTATTATGGCTTACTGTTGCTATTGATTGGCCCAGTTTATTGTGTATAACTGCAATAGGGTTAATTCCTGAGATTGGGTTTAAAAATGTTTTTTTAAGCTCTTTTGGAAATGATACTTTTGCTTTTTTAATGTGTACCTTTCTTTGTACTCATGTTTTAGCAGAAACTCCATTTTTAAAAAGATGTGCTGTTTCTTTTATAACAAGTCCTATAGCTAAAAAAGGTCCTTGGTTATTTGTTATATCTTTTATTTCAGCCATCATATTTATAGGATGTTTTGTATCTCCATCTGTATTATTTGTTGTCTTTCTTCCTATATTAGAAAAAATCAATGAAATACTAGGAATAAAAAAGGGAGATAAAATAGGAAAAATGCTGATGATCAGCCTTGCTTTTTGTGTATCTGTTGCTGCTGGAATGACTCCTATAGCTCATGTATTTAGTATTATGGCTATGGGATTTTATACAACTGCTACTGGACTTACTATCGGATATGCTGAATATATGGCTTTTGCTGTTCCAGTAGGTATTATTTGTACAATATTTTTAATTCTTATATTCAGATTTATACTTAATCCAGATATGACAAAAATAAAAAATATAGATGTATCTGCCTTAAAGAATGAAATAAAACCTATGGAGAAAAAAGAAAAAGTTATCCTTAGTATATTTTGTATAATAGTTGCCTTATGGGTACTTCCCAGTATCTTAAAACCTTATTTTCCAATAATATGCAAAAAAATTTCAGCTATGGGAACTGCTATGCCTCCAATGCTTGGAGTTATCTGTTATTCCATAATATCTTTTAATGAAAAACCTGTATTAAACTTTGCTGAAGGAATGAGAAAAGGAGTTCAATGGTCAAGTATTATAATGGCTGCTGGAACCCTTGCTTTAGGCAGTGCTATGACAAATCAGCATGTAGGTCTAGCTAAATATCTTGTTGAAACTCTAAATCCTATTTTAAAAGAGGTAAGTCCTATGCTTCTTGTGTTTATATTCACACTTTGGGCTTGTATTCAAACAAATTTCTCATCTAATATGGTTACTGTTACAGTTGTTACCACTGTAGCTATTCCTTTAGTACAGGCTACTAATGGTGCAGTATCAGCTCCTGCAATAATTTCTATTATTGGAATGATGTCAGCCTTTGCTTTTGCCACTCCTCCAGCCATGCCGCATATAGCAATAGCTATTGGGTCAGAATGGGTAGAATCTTCTGATATGTTTAAATATGGATTTATTTTTATGTTTATTGCTGTTATTGTTACTATCTTTATAGGTTATCCAATAGCTTCAATAATCATGTAAAAAAGGGGCTGTTGCAAATTAGTGATTGATAAACTAATTTGTGCAGCTT
>ERZ773144.353-NODE-353-length-47571-cov-6.807581_pt1 | contig 47571 bp, 39 predicted proteins | sample MGYA00580849_ERZ773144 | MGnify/ENA primary metagenome ERZ773144 (study PRJEB29015, sample SAMEA2737861) | human gut metagenome | biome: human gut; feature: human-associated habitat; material: faeces | place: China | collected 2012 ...
AAAATGGTAATTAGTATAAATAAAATATATTTATTATTAAAAAAGAGAATATTTTTATCAATAAATTTTTGATATAATTAAGAAAAAGATAATAGGAGAAAGATATGATATTAGATAGAGAATTTTATACAAGAGATGCAGTAACAGTAGCAAAAGAACTTTTAGGAAAAGTATTGGTTAAAAAAAGAGGAAAACATCTTTTTAAAGGGAGAATAACAGAAGTAGAAGCATATATGGGAGCAGAAGATAAAGCAAGTCATTCATATAATAACAGAAGAACGGACAGAACAGAAGTTATGTACAAGGAAGGAGGATATTCCTATGTATTTTTGATATATGGTATGTATAATTGTTTTAATGTAACAGTCTCTGTAAAAAATAATCCTCAAGCAGTTCTCATCAGAGGTTTAGAACCACTTGATAATAAAGAATTAATGATGGCAGAAAGAAAGGTAAAAAAAGAAAAAGATATATCAAATGGACCAGGTAAATTAACAAAAGCATTAGGAATAACCAAAGAAGATAATGGAGATGATTTAACAAAAAAGAAAAATCTCTGGATAGAAGATGATGGATATATTCCTGAAAGAATAACTGAAACTACAAGAATAGGTATAGATTATGCAGAAGAAGATGCTTTAAAACCATGGAGATTTTATATAACAAATAGTATATATGTATCTAAAAAAATTGAGGTAAATAAAAAAGAAGCTAAAGAATAACAGCTTCTTTTTTATAGTAGAGGGGAACTCTGCTTTATTTAGGTTGGAAGAAAATAAATTTGGGATTTTCCTCTCTTTTTTGCTTCATATAAAGCTATATCACTTTGTTTAATAAGAGCATCAAAATCAATAACTATATCATAAGCTGTTGTAATACCAATACTAGAGCTTAGAGAAATTCCTAAAGGAGCTTTTTTTAAGTCTTCTATTAAAAGAGAAGCTTTTTTTTTGATATCTTCTATGCTCCATGGCTTTAATGAAACCATTAAAAATTCATCTCCACCAATACGTGCATTCAATTCATTAGGAAAATTTTTCTTAATAATAGAGGAAGTAAGTACTAATATCTCATCTCCTACTTGATGTCCATATATATCATTGATAGATTTAAAATTATCAAGATCCATATATAAAATAGTAATTTGTTTTACTTTATCAAATTGTTTCATATATTCATATAAATAACGCCGATTATATAATCCTGTTAGATAATCAGTATTAGAACTATGAAGAAGTTGATTTTCTAATTCTCTTTCTTTTGTTATATCTCGAAAAATACATAATTTTCCCATATTTTTTTGAAATGTATCTAAAATAATTTCTTCATGGCACTCTAATACTTGAAGTTTTGATTGGATATAATTATGACATTCGAAATATCCATTTTTATTCATTGATGTTATTTGAGATAAATTTGATTTTAACCATTCATAATAAATTTGTTTTACAATAATATTTTTTTCGATTTTGAAATATTCAACAAATTTATTATTGACATTAATTATTTTTCCTTCTGCATTGCAAATTAATATTGCAAATTGCATAGTATTAATAATAAGTTGTAGTTCTATATCAATATTTTCAAGATCAGTAATATCGTGAGCTATTCCTACAGTTCCCATCATTTTACCATCTTCATCATATAAAGGAGATTTATATGTATTTAAACGACGAAATCCTTTTCTATTTTTAACTTTTTCATATAGCAGTATGGTTTTTCCAGCTTTACGGACATCTTCTTCACTCTCCATACAGATATAGCCACCTTTTTCATATTCAGGTTTTGGGATGTCCCAAATAGCAAAATGATCCTTTCCTTCAATATTTTCTTTTGTTTTACCTATAATATTGCAAAAGGCATCATTTACTTTCAAATGGATTCCATTATTATCTTTAAACCAAACCATATCAGGAATACTATTTATTAATGTATTCAAATAGTTTTCTGCTAATAATTTTTCTTTTCGCAGTTTTATGCTATCAATTATTTTTTCCATTCTAAATAGTACTTCTTGTTCAGATATAGGAGAAAACCATATATCATTTGCAAAATTAAAAAGAGCATGATTATCAACAAGACTGCTATGCTCTAAAATAAAAATCAGTATTATATTGGAATTTATTGATTCTTTTAATTTTTTAATATCGAATTCAGTAGAATAAAAAAGTATAAGTATATTGCTTTCCTTAATATCATCAATTACTAGATTGTCATATTTTACTAAACTGTAATTAAAGTGTTCTCTCCCTTTTAAGCTCTTCATTGCTGCATCAATTAGAGAGTTATTTGGGTACAAAATTTTTAAAATTGCATTGTACATAACTACTCCTTATATTTTAAATTTCTGTTTTCACATCAAGCTTTTAATACATATACTTAATTGTTCATATATTAATATAAGTATAGCTCCAAAATATGCGAATGTCAAACTTAAAAATACGATTTGAAGGTTTTATTTTAACAGAAAAGACTATTCATTATGAATAGCCTTTTTATATTATAAAGTATGAACTTTGTCATAATATACTTTTCCATTTTGATCAGTAATTATCAACTTTGCTTTTTTTCCTTTTAATTTTTCAGGAGCTTCCATGGTTAAATTAATATCTCTTTCGCCATTTCTTGCAGAAACTCCGAATAAACCAGTAGAATTTATGTCTGAACCAGCTATATTTAAAGAATATAAGAATTTAAGTGAAGTGTTTCCTTCAGAAAATGAAGAAGCAGAAATTGTAATAGCATTCCCTGTATAATTTAATTTTAAATTAGAAAGATTTCCTTTGACATTAGGAGTACCTTTGTCTCCATAGATACTAATACTAATCTCTGTTTGAATAGCAATATTTGTTTCACCATTGATTTTAGTGGAATCAGTTGTTTTTATTTTACCTTGTATTTCTTTAAATGTAAGATAACTCTTATACTCACCATCTTGCATATTAGGTGAAGGTTTTACTTTAAATCGTACTATTTGGCTACTTGCAGGTTTTAATGAGATTATTTTTGGAAATACAGTAATATTAGAATTAAGATTATATTTTTCTCCAAAATCTTTATCAGATTCAGAAAAAGATTCTAACCTCAAAGGTTGATTTGTATTATTGATAATAGTTATCTCATTAGTAATAGTTTTATTTAAATCTATTTTGAAGCCAGTTGGAGCAATAGAGAAATTTAAACAATAAACAACAGATGATAAAATTATAAAAAGTGTTATAGAAATAAGTTTTTTCATAAGTATCCTCCAAATATAAATATAAAAGAACTGCAACAACATGTTACAGTTCTATAAAATTATAAATTAATTCATGTCACCAGAATCCATTAATGGATTGTCATATTTGGCTTTAACTAATAAACTTCCACTGTAATTTCCAAAATCTTGTGATTTAATAGTTTTTACTCTACCATCAATTTTGATAACTGCTTCTCCAGCTTTTTTTCCAGTTTCCTTATCATAACTAGCATAACCAAGTTTTATAGAACCATTGTTAATTGGAGCATTTTTTAAAGTTAGAGTAAGATTAGATGTCATTTTAGCATTATTTCCTACTCCGTTAGGATTTGTCATAACTACTTGAATTGGTGTTCCTGTAACAGTTTTAAAATCATCAGAAGAATTTCCATCTTTAGCTTCAAGTATGACTTTGCACTTACTACCACCAACAATAGTAAATCCTCCCTCAGAAGAATATTCTTTTTCTGTACCAGCAGCAAGGTAACCAAAATCAACATTTTTTACATCTTTTATAATTAAAGAGGCAACAACAGTAGCGGTTACTTTAACTTCAGCTTGATCTTCATTTAAAGCTTTATCAGCAGCAAAAATAACTCCAGATGCTGCTAATATACCAGCTAATAATAATAATTTTTTCATATCTATCCCTCCTGGAATATTAAAATATTTAATGATAATATATACAATAATAATTGTAATTTGCTACTGTTATAAGTTTTGTATTATTACAAATATTAATATATACCTCTTTAATGTATTATACTTCAAAAATTAATATATGTCAATATCGAAAATGCTAAAAAAAACAGATTTAAAGATATTAAATAAAAATGAAAATATTAATTATAGATTTATAACTTTATCATAATATATTTTTCCATCTTGATCTGTTACTGTAAATTTTATTTTTTTTCCTTTTAAATTTATTTCAGGATCAATTGATATATTTATATCTTTTTTTCCTTCTCTAGCAGACATTCCAAGCATTCCTTCTAATTCAATATCAGAATTTAAAACTTTTAAATTATAATAAAATTTTATAGAAGCATTTCCTTCAGATGAAGTTACAGCAGTAGCAGTTATTGAGTTTCCAACATAATTTAATTTTAAATTATTTAAAGTTCCTTTTGAAATTTGTTTTCCTCTTTGTCCAAATACACTAATACTAATTTCAGTAATCATTTGTAAATTAGTTGACATTGTAGTTTTGTTATTACTGTCTTCACCAGGAATAGTTTTTATTTCTTGAGGAATTTCTTTGAAAGTAAGATAACTCTTATATTCACCATCTTTCATATTAGCATCAGGTTTTGTTCTAAATCTTATGGTTTGTTTAGCACCAGGTTTCATAGCAATTATTTTAGGAAATATCACAGAATTAGAATTAAGATTGAAATTTTCCCCAAAATTAGGATCACCTTGAAAATATGCTTCTAATCTAAGTGGGGCAGAAGTATTATTAGTAATATAAACTTCTTGAGTAGAAACTTTATCTAAGTCTACTACAAAACCAGTAGGCATAACAGAAAAATTAAGAGAATAAGAAACCATAGAGAGCATCACTAAAAGGGTAAAAAAAGAAAATTTTTTCATAGCTGTTCCTCCAAAGAATTTAGTTAAAAAACAGCAGCAAATAAATGCTGCTGTTCCAGTAAAAAGTTATTATTGATTTATAGAACTAGTTATTTAGTAGGAGTGGCAGCAGGCCAAGAGTCATATTTAGCAGTTACTTTTATAGCACCTTTATAATTACCTGTATTTTGACTAGATTTAGTTTCAATATCTCCTCCAACTTTAAATTCTTTTGATTGTGCTAAATGTAATTGGCTTTTAGAAGCAATATTAAAAGTTGTATTAGTTATTTTTTCCCCATTATCATATACATATATTTTTGGAGTTAATATATCATTACCAGTAGTACTACCTCCACCATCTCTTACTAATTTAGCTACTACCTCTCCATTATTAAATGTACTTTTTGTATCTCCTGTATCTGCTATTGTTAAAGTAATATTTGTATTTGTTGCTCCTGTAATAGTAAATTTACCGACACCTTGATCTGTTGATTCTACAGATTTTTTATCATTTATTCCAAGAACACCAAAATTTAAAGGTTCAGAATCAATTTGTAAATCAGTAAGAACTTGAGCATAAATATCAACATTTCCACTTGCTTCTGTTTTAATGTCAGCTGCAAAAGCTGAACCAGCTATAACCAATAATCCAGTTAATAATAATAATTTTTTCATATCTATCCCTCCTAAAATATCTCGTATTTTATTTATCCCCTGTATACTAAAAATGCAATTATTATATAAAAACACGATTATAAAATCATATCTTTTTATAATAATTGCAACTGGCTGCCATTTAACAGGCCCTATAGCTTTGCGTCGTAATGTTTCCATTACTTTGCCAAGAGATTAAAATATACTTCTTTTATGTAATATAATTATACATCATTAATTTATGTGTGTCAACAAAAATTTTTTTTGAAAATGTATATAAAATACTGAATAAGAGATGCTTTAGAAAAGAATGTTGGAAAAGTATATTAAAAAAGTCAAAGATATAAAACAGAACATAAAAATAAAAAGAAGGAGATTATCTCTCCTTCTTCATTTATAAGACTTTATAAAGAATTTGTTCCTGTATAAACAATTTTATTATCTTGGTTTTTCAATATGAGCTTTACTTTTTTTCCTCTTAATTCAGGTATTTCTATATTGGCAGAAAGTTTTTTTTCACCAGATCTTGCACTTGTTCCAAGCCTTCCTTCAGAAATAATATTACCATTTTCATTTTCTAATGTATAATTTATTCTCATAGCAGTATTACCCTTTGAAATAGTTTTACATTGAAGAGAAAGAAATTTTCCAGCATAAGTTACTTTTACATCTTGTATTGTACTATCAATTATAGGCTTTCCTTTAATGCCTGACACACCTATTGCAACTTCTGTAATAAAAGTAAGTTCTGTAGATAATCCTTTATTATTTTGATTATCAGTGATTACAGTTTTTATTTCTTTGGGAACTTCTTTGAATATTAATAAACTTCTGTATTCACCATCTTTCATTTCTGAGTTGGGTTTTATTCTGAATCTTATAGTTTGTTTAGCTCCTGGCTTGATAGATATCACTTTAGGAAAAACAGTGATATCATTATTTAAATTAAAATTTTCAAAAGAATGAGCAGCTTCTAAGTATGTTTCTATTCTTAAAGGAACAGGAGTATTATTGATTATATACACTTCCTGAGTTATAGGTTTTTTAAGGTCAACTTTAAAACTTGTAGGAGCTACAGAAAAATTAAGAGCATATAAATTGATTCCGATAATAAAAGTCATAAAAAATAAAAATATTTTTTTCATGAAGTCACCTCTAAATTAAAGTTCTGATAATAGTTTATCATATTTTTCAAATTTTAAATTTCTATTAAATTTTTTAAATCTTTCTACAATTCCATCTTTAAACGGTTGGCTTTTTTCAATTATATTTCCTTTATCGTCAATTTCATCTCCATTTTTAAACAAAGATACAAGGACTATTCCTCCACCTTTATCATAGATAATGACTTTTCCATCTTTTAATCCATTTTTATATGTGACAGTAGTTTTTATATCACCTGTTTTATAGAAAAATTTCCAAGTATTTTCTCTTTTGTTATTTTTATAAGCCCCCTCTATAAGTGGAACATTATCTGTGGAAAACATTTTTAAAGGACCATTAAGTTTTCCATATGAAAAAATAGCTGTGGTATCTAATACACTTGGACTATGGAAGAAGATAGCCTCTCCATCCAATAGTCCACTTTTATATGTTACTTGTGTTTTTACATTTCCTTTTGGATCATAACTTACTACTTTTCCAGAAAGAATACCATCTTCAAAATTCTCATAGCTCTCTATTTTATTAGTTTCATAAAAATATGCCCATTGACCATGCGGTTTGTCATAGTTATATCTAAGAATAGCTTTGTTGCTTCCTGTAAGATATTTAATAACCCATTGACCATGTTTTATTCCTTCTACATATCTTCCTTCATAGATGAAGTTTTTTCCTTCATCTGAAATAACGCCTTTGAAAAATCCATCTTTTATCCCTGATTTATACTCTTCATTGATACCAGGACCTCTGAATTCACCCGTAAAAGGGACAGATTCATTTTTGAAATAGACGATATTATTTTTTATCTGTTTATTTTCGATTTTCTCTATCCTTTTGTCATCAGAGTATGAGAGTTCGAATATACTAAAACATAAAATCATAATTATTATTAATAGTTTTGATTTTTTCAAAATAACCCTTCTCCTTTGATTTTTTAGTAATTATTTAAGATGTCATCCATTTCATCTTCATTCATATCAGTTGTTGTTTCTTGAGTTGTTTCCTCTTCAACTTTTCTCATCAGTTGAGTGTCATAACCTTCGAAATACTCTCCAGTTTCTGTATCTGTAAGAGTAACATCAACATCTAGTTCAGAAGTAGTAAAACCAAAATTTTCCTGACCTAGATATATGAATTTCATTTTATATTGTCCTGGTGGTATATCTTCAAAGAAGAACATTCCATCAAATTCAGGATCGACTTCATATTGAACTTGCCCATCTTTTTCAAGAACTATAGTGGTCATAGATACAGCTTGTATAAATTGCCTTTCTGTAAATTCAGATGTATTCCAGATATTTCCTGTAACCATTGAAACAACTTCAATAGGGATATCAACTTTAAGCCCAGAAGATTTTCTTGTTTTTATTTTTAAAGCACCCTTAGAGTTTTTCATCATAGGGTCAATAGTTTTTCTGTTGATTGTAAGTTCGATAGCTTCATTAGTAACAACCCCTTCAGCTACATAATTTCCATCTTCATCAGCTATGAAAGTTTTGTTATTTACCATAACTCCAGCTTCTGGAATAGGAATATCGCCTTCATCAAATATACCATTTCCATTTTTATCAAGGAATACTTTACCATGTATCCAAGCTCCAGTAATAGAAACATTACTTTTAATTTTTCTAAGTGGATTACTAATATCAATAATTTTACTTGCATGAAGACTTGTGGTTGTTTCACGATTATTATTTTCATCTATTGTAATATCAGTTGGAACTTCAAGGTAGATAAAATCGTCTAATTCCACAGTGAAAGTAATACCATATCTAAATTTTTCTGTTTCACTGGAATATTTTGCTTCTACACCAAAATCAACAAATAAAGTATCTTTTACTAGTTCCATATTTCTTTTGTTTATTTTTAGTGAATATTCCTGTTTATATTCATCATCACTTTTCTTTTTACTTATTTCTCCATCCAGCATCATATTCAAACTTTGGAATCCAGAATAGGCAAAAGATGGATAAAAGGATATTCCCTCATTATCTTTTGTTAATTCTTTTTCCATTCTTAAAGAAAATGATACAGGATTAAAAAATGAGGAATACCATGTACCATATATATTTTTGCTTTCAACATCGGTATCATAATAAATATATCTATTAAGTCCAAATTCAAGAGAGTTTCTATCAAAACTTTTACCAATAGATATTGAATTATATTTTTTTAAATTTGTATCTTCATAGACATATGGTGAATATTTATTTTCAGTAAATCTTAAATTATATGAAAATAATTTTTGCTCTATAGAAAGATTGTAACTATTTTCTTGCTTTTCTATTTCATAAAAATTTTTGTAATTAATTAAAGTTGGAAAATTATGAAGACCTGTACTCCATAAAAAAGTGTTTTCTAAAAATCTATACTTTCTTCCAGAAGTGCTGATAAGATCACTTCCACTTATTCCGATAGTGAGGTTATCTGCTAACCCATAAAAAGCTTTTATAATACTTTGAGGATCACCATTATCAGCATTTTTACCACTTTGAGCTGAAAATCTGTATCTTCCTTTTTTTAATAATTCAGAATCTGATAGAGAATAGACTGTTCTTTCTTCTACTCCACCATTTTTATAATAAATTTTTAATATATAGTCAGAGCTAAGTATTCCATCATCTATTCTAAACTCAAAATCCTTTGTTTGAGGTGTTATATAACTTAAAAGCATTCCATTTCTATATAACTCAATTACATCAGCATCAAATGCTTCCCCTTTTATAACTGTAATAGCCCCATCTTTTGTTACATATGTTTCTTCATTATTAAAACTTACTCCTAGAATATTGCTGTCTATGCTTAAAAAATTAGGTGTTATAAGAGAAAAATTTCCTAATACAAGGTCATTATCTCCAATAATGTCAGAATAGGTAAGGTTACCATAAGTGAGTTCTGATTTAGGTCTTATACCACCTGAGAGATATAATTCTCCATAAAGAAATTGTGAAGCATATTCATATGAAAGATGATTCTCAGGTTCTTTTATATCAGATTGAGAATAATCTAGTTTTAATAATCCAGGAGTTATAAGTTTTCTGGGAACTTCAATATCAATCTTTTTCTTTTCTTCTTCTTTTCTGCTGTCTAATCTCAATCTTTCTACTTTTCCTTTTTCTCTTTCTTCATATGGAAGAACAAAATTTGGTTCTAAAGTTAATCTTAAAGATGAAAAATCATATTTTATTGAAGTAAAATCCATCTTTTTTTCTAAAGATTTTGAGTTAACAAACAGTTCTCCATCTAAGACATAAGCTTCATTATCTGAAAAAGAAACATTAAAATCTTTTCCATCAAGTTTTCCTGATATGGATTTTTGATTGATATTTACTTCAAGTCCATAAAGTTCCATAAAATAGAATAATGCATTCATTCCTATGTATACTTCTTCATTATCATAATCATATTTTACCATGAAAAAGTCATCTTTGATTTTTTTAGCATTTATTTGTATATATGAATCTTCAAAATTTTCATAATCTTCTATTGAATAAAGAGATTTAGATACAAGCATAAGAAATACTAAAGAAAGCAGAAGCTTTCTTTTTTTAATCATCATACTCCACTCTTACTATAAAACTTCCTTTGTAGATTCCACGACTATTTGGATTTGATTGACATTTACCATGAATTTTGATGTTAGATACTTTTCCAGTATAAGTTTCATTAGTATTTTCATTTAATCTTTTTATAATTGTTTTACTCATATTAGAGTTTTCAAACCATACATCAACTTTTAATGAATCTTGAGAATTTTTAGTACTGATAATCTTTATATTTTCAGAATTTAGAATTTCAAATTTTACATTTTTACCATATTCCCCAGTAGCTTCAACTATTGCAGGAGAACCACTACCCTTAGAAGTATCAAGAATAGAACCAGCTATTCCTTTTCCAAGATTCAAATCTTCTTTAATATTTATTTTCAGTAGAGTTATTGGTTTTACATCACTAAGATTAACAGTTATATAATTACTAGTGTTTTTATCGTGATTTTCTTCTCCTCTATAACCAATAGCTAAGTCAGACTTTTTGTTAGCTTCTTTCCAATTAAAGATAAGAGTACCTTTTAAAGAAAATTTAATAGTATCAATTGAATTATTTTCATTATCTTTAAAATAAACATATTTTTCATTTCCTATACCTTTACTTATATTTGTTATTTTTAAGTTTTGTCCTTTGATAAAATTTTCACTTGTAGTTCCTATATCTGCAACTTCAAAAAAAGTATCTTTAGTATTATTTTTGGCTCTTATTGTAACTTCACTAATTTCAAAATTTACAATTTGAGTTTGATTTTTTATAACATCTTCTTTTGTATATATTCCTCTTGCTGAAACATCAAATGTAGTATTACTTGAATAAGAAAAAGAAAACACTATAAACATAAGTCCTATTATCAATTTTAGTCTCTTATATATTTTAATCCCCTCCCCTTATCTTTTTATATATTTATATTTTTCAGCTCCTACTATGATAGTCTTACCATGTGAAATTGGAATATATGGAAGATCTTTATAAATAAGTTGAACTATTTTGTCAAATACTTGGTCTCTTTTATCTTTTTCTTTTTCTTCTTTTATTATTTTGAGAAATGGTTGCAAGGCATTGTACATTTCCATGTCTCCAATATCATAAAGAAGAATTTTACCTAAATTAAATACAGTATAATTGTCATTAAATGTAACATCAAAAATAGCAAGATCAAAATCTTTGCTCTGAAATTTAATATAGTATGAATCTATTTGATGAGGCAAAAGATTTACTTTCATTCCAGCCTTTTCAAGAGAAATTTTTATTTTTTCAGCTTGTTCCATACTATTATTTGTATTAAGCACCATAATATTGACTTCTTTATTTTTCAATCCTACTTTATTTATATTTTCTTTGGCTTTTGAAGTACTGTAGTCAATATTTATTTTGGAAAGTCTTGGAATAAACATTTCTTTAGGAAAAAAAGAATCAGCTGTTCTTTGGACAGCACTTTCAATTGCTTTTCTACTTTCTAAAGGATAATTTTTTTGATTACCAAACATAAGTACGGTACTTTCTGTTTCATCATTTTTTTCAATGAATAAGTTTTCATCAATTATTCCATATTCTTTTGCATTATTTAAAGATTTCTCTGTTACATCTAAAGCTATATTTGCTTTGTCATTAAATAAAGCTATAAGCCTTTGGCTTTCATTAACTTCTTCTCCAATATTTACTTTTTTTATATTAGAAATTCCATTGAAGTAATTAGAAAATCTTTCCAATTTTAAAGTTTTTCCATTAAAACTTTTAATAAAAAAAGGACCAGTACCAGTTATTTCTTTTCCATTTCTTTTGGCTATAGAACTAATTTCATAAGTTAATGAAGTTAAAAAAAGACTATCTTTTTCAGCAATTTTTATTATTAGTTCTTTTGTACTTAAAACTTTTATATCTGTTATTTCAGAATAAAAAGTTTTCAATGTTCCATTTTTTTTCAGATATTCTAATGAATCTTTCACATCTTTTGCAGTAAGAATACTTTTGTCATGAAATTTTATATCATTTTTTAATTCTATAGACAGCTCTTTTTCGTTCAGCCATTTATAGTTTTTAACTAAATTAGGTTTTACCACTCCATTTTTGTCAGAAATAAAAAGAGTATCATATAATAAAGGAATAGCTCTTTTAGAGTAATTGTCTTTTATCATAGCAGGATCAATAGTTGAAACCCTCATTCCTTGAAGAATATTTAAAGTTTCTGGTATTTCACTAATTTTTTCATTTTGATATCCAAATTCATCAGCAAAAATATTTTCTACATCATTGGTAGTACTGCTAAAGCTAAAGATCAAAGAAAAATTAAATATCAATAATAATAAATATTTTCTCAAAAAATTCACCTCTGCAGTATTTATTTATTTTTTATAGCTGAATAGATTTCATCAGCAAGATATATAGATTTTGTATTTTCTTCATAGATTTTTTTAAATAATTCACTATTTTTTAGGAAAAGATTTACCAATTCAGGGTCAAAGCTAATATTACTTTCCTCAGTTATAATTTGTACAGCCTTTTCATGTGAAAATCCAGGTCTATATGCTTTATCTTGTCTTAAGGTATCATAAGTATCTGCTAAAGCTACAATTCTTCCTTCAATTGGAATTTCAGTTCCTTTTAATCCTAATGGATATCCTAAACCATTCCATTTTTCATGATGAAATTTAACAAGATTTTCAGCAACACTTCCTAATCCTAATTTTTCAGCAAGTCTATGCCCTACAATTGCATGTTCTTTTACTTTATTAAATTCTTCAGCAGTTAATTTTCCAGGTTTATTTAAAATTTCATTAGGAACGATAACTTTACCTAAATCATGTAGAATAGCAAATTTTTTAATTTCTGATACTACTTTTTTATCTAACCCTGATTTTTCAGCAAGCAATTCAGAATACATAGACAATCTTTTTGCATGATCTCCAGCTTCCTCTTGATCTAACTGGTTTATCATTTCTAGTGTTTCTACTAAAGCATTACCTAAAATTTCAGCTTTTTTTCTATTTTTTTCAGATTTTATAAGAACTATTATTAATATAATTATAAAAATTATAGTTGGAATAGCTACTTTCATCATAAGTTTGTAATTTTTTTCTACAAGAATATTTTTATTGGCTTCAGGATCAGATAGAGTTTTATCAACTGCGAAACTTCTCATTATCGTGTTGACAAGTTGGCTTAATTCTTCTTCACTGCTTTTTACTCCAAGACTAATAGCCATATTTTCATTTATAGTTCCAGCTATTTTAACTTTATCATCTAAAAATTCATTAGTTATAGCTCCTCTGATAACGCTTGAAAATCCAACAAAATAATCTCCTTCTCCAGCAGATAATTTTTTTAGTCCTTCTTGAACTGATTTAACAGGAATTATTTTGATATCTTTAGCTACTTGTGGAAGATATTCAGAAAAATAGCTGTTTTGTACAACCAATATTTTTTTATTATCTAAATCTGTTATACTTGCTCCATATGAATCTAGTTTTCTATTTGCTATAGCAATGTCATTTGAGTAATATGGACTGCTGAAAATGTATTTTTCCATTTTTTTCTGATTTTTTATAATATAGGCATTTATGTCTCCATCAGCTTTGGTAAGTTTGAAAGGGATTCCAATGATACTTTCTAAATCTTTCAATATATCAGGAAGAAGCCCTTTATATTTTCCACCCTTCTCATAATAAAGTGGAAGTGCATATTTTGCTTCAGGAAGTCGTACCTTTACTTCTTTGAATTTATTTCTTACAATTTCTTGATTAGGAGTATCTTTTAAAAGATATGTATAATAATTTATTCTGTTTCCTTTTATAATATTAGTAAAATTAGAAGCTGATAATGAAGCTATATAATTTTTAATAGAATTATATAATTCAGTTTTATCTTCTCTTACTGCAATTTGTTCTTTGTATTGAAGAGATTCTATTATCCTAATATGACTTTCTACAGAGTTGCTTTCAGACCAATCGACTATAATGAAAGCATCTGCTTCTCCAATTTCAAGTGCTTCCAATCCTTTATCCTCGTTAGAAACAGTAACTTTTTTAAATCCTATGTTTGAAAATCTTTCTTCAAATTCTTTTAATCCACGTGAATTAGGGATATAAGCTATTTTTAATCCATTAAGATCACTTATTTTTCTAATATTACTGTTATTTTTTACTAAAACTGATACCTTATAAGTAATAGATGTAGGAATATAGTTATAATGTTCATCTTCATAAGAATCCACTACCCTAATCATTATTTCAGGATTTTCACTTTCCAGTTTATAGTTTAAAATATAATTAGAATTGAATTTTTCATTATTAATTTTTTCAAATAATTCGGCATAAACACCTTCATATTTCCCAGTTTCCAAATTTTTGTACAGATACATATCTGTAAGGTTAAGAGGTATCTTTATAGTCAGAGGTTCTTTTGCAAAAATAAAAGAAGTTATGATTACAAAGAAAATTATAATTAGTTTTTTCATTAGCACCACCATTTTTATAATATTTTATTATTTTATTTACTGAAATAATTGTGAAAAAAGTTGTAATAATGAAAAAATCATAACTACAACTTTAAAAGATAAAATATATTAGCTACTACATAAAACTGTCATCATATTCAATTCTAAAAAGAATAGCTCCTTCATATGCTCCTGATGATGTACTTGAAGAAACATCAGTCAAAGTTCCAGAAACTAAGAGTGTTTCAGGAGAATTTTCAGTTAATTTTAAATTTTCGATATTTTTAAATTCTCCTTCTTTAAGAAATAGATTAAATTCAGCAGTAATTTTTTGAGATGGATTATTTTTATTTGTCAATATAACTTTAAGTTTTTCAGCATTTTTTACATCTTTTACAGTACCATCGTTTTTATCTGCCCATTGCATTTTTATATCACCATCGCCTGAAATTTTTATTTTTCCAGAATGAGCTCCACTATTTCCTGAACTTGTTTTAGGTCTATTATTAGAACTGTAATCTTGTGCTATGATGGTTCCAAAACTGGCTTGTTCAATAACTTCAATTTTAATGGGGGCTAAAAATTCTGCACTGACATTTACTGTAGCTTCATTTTCAGGAATTCCAAAAGAAAGAAGGGAAAAAATAAATATTCCTAAGGAAATCAATATTTTTTTCATAAATTTTCCTCCAAAATCTATAAATAATTAAATTAAAATTTAGATAAAAAAAATGCAATTATAAAAAAAGCAGACATTTTTTGTACTTTTTTATAATTGCAACTGGCTGCCATTTAACAGGCCCTATAGCTTTGCGTCATAATGTTTCCATTATTTTGCCATAAAATATGTTTGAATCATTTTTTTGACCATATCGTCTTACCTTAAGAATACTATACTTCATTAAAAAAGTCAATGTTTTTTGAGATAAAAAACCAATTTAAAATATGCTATAAAAGGGATATATGAATGGTATAGAGTATGTATATAAAATAGTTTGAAAAAATTGGAATATATGTTATACTACTTCTATTAATTTATAATTTTTAAGGGGGAAATTTTAAAAATGGATTTTTTAGAGAAGCAATTTAAGCTGAAAGAACATGGAACAGACATGAAAACTGAAATATTAGCAGGGATAACAACTTTTGCTACAATGGCGTATGTACTTGCAACTGTGCCATCTATGATGGGAGCAGCAGGATTCAGCAAGGCAGCAGTTCTTACTATGGTTATAATTTTATGTGCAGTAACATCTACAGCAATGGGACTTGTAACTAATAGACCTTTTGTACTTGGACCTGGACTTGGAAGTGTGGGAGTATATGCCATTACAATGATAGTTGGAGAAGAAATGTCACCTGCAGTTGCTTCAGGAGTTATTTTCTGGGAAGGAATACTTTTTGTTGTTATTTCTTTTGTAGGTCTTAGAGATATTATTGTAAAATTGATTCCATTAAGTATAAAAATATCTATTAGTGCAGGTATAGGATTATTTATATCTTTACTTGGATTTAAAAATGCTGGGATAATAGTTGCAAATGCAAAGAAGAATGTACTTGGATTTGGAGATCTTACAAGTCCAGCAGCAATTCTTGCAGTAATAGGTCTTGTTATACTTTTAGTTCTTGAGATAAGAAAAATAAATGGAGGAGTAATTCTTGCTATTATACTTACTACAATTATAGGTATACCTTTAGGAGTTACTAAAATACCAACTACTATTTTTGCAGCACCAGGAAGTATTTCAGAAATGGCATTTAATATTGATATAATAGGAGCATTAAATATAAAATATATTCCATTTTTATTTGCTCTTTTTATACCTGATTTTTTCTCTACTTTTGGAACTGTTATAGGTGTAGGAGCAAAAGCAGGACTTTTAGATGAAAATGGGAATTTGCCTGGGATAGAAAAATGTTTTTATGTAGATTCAATATCTACTGTACTAGGAAGTTTCTTCTGTATGCCTTGTATGACTACATATTTAGAATCAGCAAGTGGAGTAGAAGCAGGAGGAAAAACTGGACTTACTTCTGTATCTACATCAGCAGTATTCTTACTTATGTTTCTGATTACACCTCTGGCACTTATGATACCAGCAGCAGCTACAGCTCCTACATTAATGCTCATTGGAGTAAAAATGCTTAGTGGAATGAGAAATATAAATTATGATGATGCTACAGAATGCATTCCAGCATTTTTATCAGTTGCTTTAACAATATTTACATTTAATGTTGCAAATGAAATATCAGCAGCAATAATAGTTTATGTAATATTAAAAGTAGCAAGTGGAAGAGGTAGGGAAGTACCAAAAACTATGTATCCATTTGCAGCAGTTCTTTGTTACTACTTCTATACATTGACAATATAGAAACTAAATAGGAGAAAAGAATGAAAATAGATTTATTGATTAAAAATGTAAAAGTCTACAATTCATATTTAAAAAAATTCAGAGAGGCTAATGTAGCTGTTTTAGATAAAAAAATACTTCATGTAGATATAAAAAAAGATGTAGAGTTTGATGCAGAAAAAATTATAGATGGAAAAAATCAATATATGATACCTGGATTGATAGATATACATATGCATATAGAAAGTTCTATGATGACACCAGCACCATTTTGTCATCAGCTTGCAAAAAATGGGGTTACAACTATTGTAGCAGAGCCTCATGAGATAGCCAATGTTTTTGGGGCTAGAGGAATATATTCTATGATAGAAGCAGAAAATAATATTGAAACAAGTATATTTTATGGAATTCCAAGCAGTGTTCCATCAACTTCAGAAGAATTGGAAACAACAGGAGCAGTCATAGATTGTGAAGGAATGAAAAAAATTGCTGAGAATCCAAATGTTATCTGTGTAGGAGAAGTGATGAACTATAGAAAGGTTATAGCTGATAATACTTTAGAAATATGCAGATTTATAGAGTATGTAAAAAAAGAGAAGCCAACATATGCTATTGAAGGACATTGCCCAAAACTTCTTGATCTTGAACTTTCAAAATTTTTATATCTTGGAATAAATGGAGATCATACAGAACATACAATGGAAGAATTTAAACAGAGATTTGAAAATGGCATGTTTGTTGAAATACAAGCAAAATCTATAGAAAAAGAGCTTATAGACTATATTAAAGAAAATAATCTTTATGAACATTTTTCATTTGTAACTGATGATGTAATGGCAGATACTTTTCTCAATGAAGGTCATCTTAATGTTGTTATGAAAAAGGCTGTCAAAGAAGGACTTAAAATAGAAGATGCTATATATTCAGCAACTTATACTCCTGCTAGAAGAATGCACCTTTTAGATAGAGGAGTTCTGGCTCCTGGAAAAAAGGCTGACTTTTTATTTGTAGAAGATTTAGAAAAATTTGAAATAAAAAATACTTTTATTGATGGTAAAGAAGTTTATAATTTTTCAGAAGAAAAAAAATATATTCCTACTTCTTATAAATTTCCAGAAGATTTTTATAAGAGTGTCCATGTGAAAAACATAAAGAAAGAAGATTTAAGGATTTCAGTACAAAGCAAAGAAAAAGAAGTCATGTGCAGAATTATAGAAGTAAGTGATGGAAGTACAAGAACTAAAGAACTTATTAGAGCTGTTCCAGTGAAAGATGGATTTCTTGATTGGGAAAATAGCGAGTATTGTTTAATAGCTGTTTTTGAAAGACATGGTAAAAATGGAAATATAGGTTTTGGACTGGTAACAGGAGATTCTATAAAAGAAGGAGCAATAGCTACTACCTATGCTCATGATCATCATAATTTGATGGTAATAGGAAAAACTGCTGAAGATGTAGTAACAGCAGCTAACAGGATAATTGAAATTCAAGGTGGAATATGTGCTGTGAAAGATGGCAATATTTTAAATGAAGTAAAATTACCAGTAGCTGGAATATTATCAGAAAAAAGTGTAGAAGAATTAGGTAAAGAAGTAGAAGGATTAAGAAATGCTATGAAAATTCTTGGTTATAAACATTATAATCCTATAATGTCTCTTTGTACTTTATCTCTTCCAGTATCACCTGCATTAAAGATAACTGATAAAGGGATTATTGATGTAGCAGAATCAAGAATTGTAAGTATTATAGTATAAAATAAAAATGGAGAATATCATTGTGGTTTTCTCCATTTTTTAATTTAATTAAAAAATACAAGAGTTCACTATTTCATGAAATTAAAAAAATATGAGTATATCTATTGACAAATTACTTCTAAGAGGGTAATAAATTAGGTAGAAAAACATTCAGAATGGAGGAACTCATAATGGACAATATTATTATGACTGTAGGGACTAGTCTTGTAGAAAATTATATAGCAAATAATCCCAAAAAAGAAAATATAACTAAAGAAGATATACTTGGGTATTATGAAAAAGAAAATATAGAGGATTTTAGAGATAGAAGATATGGAGCAGAAATAATAGCTCTTGAAAATCTTATGGAGAAAAAAATATTTTCTGGAAAAAGAATATTTTTAGTAATTCATGACACTATAAATGGAAAATTGGCTGGAGATGTTCTTGAAGAATTTATACTCAAAAAAAATATAGCAAAAGTAGTAGAAAAGAGAATTATTTATAACTTAAATAAAAGAAATCATAAAGAATTTAAAACTATTGGACTTAAAGGACTCACAGAAGAGATAAGTAATATAGTTAATAAGATAGGAAATAGTTTAAATGTATGTGTATGTACAGTAGGAGGATATAAAGCTGAAATATTTCTTGTAGGACTTATGGCACAGCTTTTACATTTAAAGTCATATTTTATGTTTGATGAATTCAATGAAGTGACAGAAATATCACCTTTACCAATGAAAATTGATTATGATTTTTATTTAGAAAATAAAGAGTTTTTTAAATTGTTAGATAGAAAAGAAAAAGTTAAAGAATCTGAAATAAAAGATATTCTTAATAGAAACCCCCACTTAAAAAACTTTATAGAATTTGATGAAGAAGATGGAGAAAAGTATGCTGAATTTTCTGCAATGGGAGAATTTTATATGAAAAGAATGACATCAACAAATAATCTTCCTTTAAGCACAAGCAAACATTCACCAGCAGATAAAGAAATGGAAGGAAGTATACAAGTAACAGATGAATTGGAAAATATAGTTAATTCATTAAAATGTTCTCCATATGTAGAAAAATTAAAAGTTGTATACTATAATCCTGATAGAAATATAGCCTTTTCTAAATTTTCGCTAGCACAAAATTACCATGAACAGATGATTGTAAGTTTAGAGTATAAATGCAGAAAAGGAGTAGCAGGAATAGATTTATATACAGTAGGAGGTACAGAAAAAGTAATGAAGTCATTACTTGCTTATTTTAATGAGAACTTTTTAGACTAAATATTATTAATATATTGTTTATATAAAGGCTGACATAGTTCAGCCTTTTTATAATTTATAAAATGTAGTATAATAAACAGAAGGACGTTTTGAAAATAATTAATATTCAATTAAATTCAAAAGAAAAATATGGTATTATTTACATAGAAATTTAAAAGAGGTGGACATGATGATTGTCGGTCTGACAGGTGGGATAGCAAGTGGAAAATCCACAGTAAGTAATTTTTTTAAAAAATTAGGTTTGGAAGTATTAGATGCTGATGGAATAGTAAAAGAGGTAAGTCAAAAGGAAGATACTATAAAAAAAATAGTAAAAGTTTTTGGAAAAAATATTCTTGATGGTAATGGAAAAATAATAAGAGAAAAATTAAGAAAAGAGGCTTTTGAAAATAGGGAATTATTAAATAAATTAAATGAGATAATACATCCACAAGTAATAGAGATATTTGTGAAAAAGAAAAAAGAAACATCAGAAGACTCTATTGTTATTTTTGATATTCCACTTTTATATGAAGCTAAAATGGAAAATTTATGTGATAAGATAATTGTGGTATATATTAAAAGAGAGCAGCAAATAAAAAGAGTAATAGAAAGAGATAAAAATACTAGAGAATTGGCAGAAAAAATAATAGATGCCCAAATGTCTTTAGAGGAAAAATCAAAAAGAGCAGATATTGTAATAAATAATAATAGTACATTGGAAGATTTAAAAAATCAGGTAAATATGATATACTGTAATCTGCAAAAAATAAAAAATGTGAGGTAAGTTATGAAAATAGTAGCTCCAGCAGGAAATATGGAGAGGTTTTATGCTGCTGTAAAAGCAGGAGCCCAAGAAATATATATGGGATTAAAGGGATTTGGAGCAAGAAGAAATGCTGAAAATTTTACATTAGAAGAATACAAGGAAGCTCTCGATTATGCTCATAAAAGAGGAGTAAGAATATTTCTTACACTTAATACAATAATGATGGAAAAGGAAATGGATTTTCTTTATGAGAATTTGAAAGTGTTGTATGAACATGGTCTTGACGCTGTTATTGTTCAGGATTTAGGCTATTTTAGATATATGAAAGAAAATTTTCCAGATATGGAATATCATGGAAGTACTCAGATGACAGTAGGGAATCATGTAGAAGCTGAATATTTGAGAAAAATAGGATTTAAAAGAGTAGTTCTTCCTAGGGAAATGACATTTGAAGAGATAAAAAAAATTAGAGAAAATACAAGCATAGAATTGGAAATATTTGTATCAGGGGCATTGTGTATATGTTATTCTGGAAACTGCTACATGAGTAGTTTTATAGGGAGCAGAAGTGGTAATAGGGGCATGTGTGCACAGCCTTGCAGAAAAGAATACGTTGACAGTAAGGGAAATAAAGGATATTTTTTAAGTCCTAAAGATCAGTTATTAGAATATGATGAAATTCAAAAGTTAAAAGATATAGGAATAGAAAGTATAAAAATAGAAGGAAGAATGAAAGATCCTAATTATGTATTTGAAACTGTTGAATATTATTATCAAATGATAAATGAAAAAAAAGTAAAAGAAAGAGTATCTGAGATATTTAATAGAGGTTATGGTAAAGGATATTTTAATGGAGCTGATTCATCTCTTATTAATAAAAATTATTCATATAATTTAGGTAAAGAAATAGGGTTAATATTTGGAAGAGAATTAAAACTTAAAGATAGAGTTGTGCTAGGAGATGGAATAATATATCTATCTAAGGATTTTGAAAAACTTGGTGGGGGATATTTGAATAAAATAGAGGTAAAAGGTTCAAAAGAAGTTAGAAAAACAGCTGAATCTGGAGAAACTATTCTTTTAAAAGATGTTCCAAGGGGAAGTAAATATATATTCAGAAGTTTTGCTAAAGAAATAAATGATGATGTTGAAACTAAATTGAAAAAATATGACCAAAAACTCAATATAACAGGAGAATTTTTTGGAAATTTAGGAGAACCTCCCATATTAATACTCGAAGCTGTAAATAGTTATGGGAAAAAAATAAAAGTGGAAAAATTTGGAGAAAATAAAATTGAGGCAGCAGCTAAAAGAGCAGCAACAGCAGAGGAAATAATAGAAAAATTAAAAGAAACTGGTGATAGCACATTTAATATAACTAATATTATTTGTCATATATCAGATGGAATATTTCTTCCTGTATCTGTAATAAAATCTTTAAGAAGAGCGGCGTCAATGGAATTAGAAGAACTTATTACAGAGAGTTATAGAAGAAAAGCAGGAATTAAATATCAACTTCCTTATGAAGAAGATATAGAAAGAGAAATTATTTTATCTGCGATAGTATCAAATACTGCACAAGAAAAAGCAGTAAAAGAATATGGAATAGAGAAAATATATAAAAGAGGATATGATATAGCTAGAGAAGAAATACTAAATGAGCAGAATTTGAATAGTAAACTTGCTGCAAACCTTTATCAGCTTATTGAAAATAAAAATAATAATGTAACTGTGAATTGGAATTTGAATATATCTAATAGATATACTATTGAAGAATTAGCTAAATTAGGAAAAGCTGAAACTGTAATACTTTCTCCAGAAATAAGTTTTGAAAAAATAAAGGAAATAGGAAAAACAAGTTTAAGAAAAGCTATATTAGGATATTCAAAATTAAAGGGAATGTATGTTGAAATCGCACTTTTTGATAAAAATAGAGAAGTAATAGAAAACAGTGAAGGAGATAGATTTACTGTTGTACAGAATAGTATAGGAAATAGTGAAATATTCTTTGAAAGACCTTTAAATATTTTGAATGATATGAGTAAAATGAAAAAACTGTGTATAGATGAAATAGTTATAGAATTTACTATTGAAACACCAGAAGAAGTTAGAGAAGTTCTTAATAACATAAAAACAAGAACAGGAATATACAGAGCATTTAATTATGAAAGAGGGGTGTATTAATTTTATGAATAAAAATAAAAAATGGGTAAGAGATTTAGGAACATGGTTTGGACTTGGAGATATGCCTAAAGCACCAGGAACATTTGGAACATTAGGTGGAGTACCAGTATTTATGCTTCTTTCTTATATAAGAAAATTTTTTCCAAATAACATGGTGTATAATTCTTTTTATTTTATGTTTTTAATAACTTTTTTTGCAGTAGCGGTTTATGTCAGTGATATATGTGAAAGAGAAATATTTAAAAAGAAAGATCCACAAAATGTAGTCATAGATGAAGTACTTGGATATTTGACTACTCTTTTTCTTATAAATCCAGTAGGAGTATCTCAAAATATAAAAGCTATGGTAATTGCATTTGTTATATTTAGATTTTTTGATATAACAAAATTAGGACCTATTGACAAATCACAAAATTTTGAAAGAGGTATAGGTGTAGTACTTGATGATTTTTTAGCTGGTATAATTGGAAATTTTCTAATGGTATGTATCTGGAGTATATTTTTTTAAAAACAGGGGGCATTATAAATGAAGGCAGGTTTGATTCTTGTAGGTACTGAACTTTTAAATGGGGGAATGCTGGATACTAACAGTCTTTATATAGCAGAAGAGTTAAATAAATACGGGATAGAGATAGAATTTAAAGTGACAATCAGAGATTTTATGGATGAAATAATAAAAACGGTAGATTATGGGAAGAAAAATGTAGATCTTATTATAATGTCAGGTGGTCTCGGACCTACAATAGATGACATAACAAAGGAAGCTATTGCAAAATACCTGAACAGACCGCTTATAGTTGAAGAAAATGAATTAAATGAATTAAAAGAAAAATTTGAAAGAGCAAAAATAAATTTTGTAGATATAAATGTAAAAGAGGTTGAAAAACCAAAAGGTGCTATAAGTTTTAGAAATGATGCAGGTATGGCTCCAGCAATATATATAGATGGAATAGCAGCATTTCCAGGAGTTCCTAAAGAATTGTATGATATGCTTCCAAAATTTTTAAAGTGGTATAGCAAAGAAAAAAATATTAATACTGATGGTATTTATATAAGAGATATACTTACTTTTGGATTGGCAGAATCTCTGCTGGATCAGGAAATAAGAGACTTTTTTACTGAAGATAGAATATATTATGAATTTCTTGTAAAAAATTATGGAACAATAGTAAGACTTCAAAGTAAAGAGAGTAATAAAAATAAAGTAGAAAAAATAGTAGAAAAGATATATAATAAAATAGGTAAATATGTATTTGGTGAGAATGCAGACAGATTAGAGAAGAAAGCAGTGGAACTTGTAAAAAAACTTGGAATGAATATTTCAACAGCAGAATCATGTACAGGTGGTATGATTGCCAGTCGTTTAATAGATGTACCAGGAGTGTCAGAGGTATTCAAAGAAGGAATAGTTTCATATAGTAATGATGCTAAGATAAAAAGACTTGGAGTAAAAAAAGAAACATTGAAAAAATATGGAGCAGTAAGTGAAGAAACTGCTAGGGAGATGGTCATGGGACTTGATTCTGATATAGCTATTGCTACTACAGGAATAGCAGGTCCAGATGGTGGAACACCTGAAAAACCTGTTGGTCTTGTTTATATAGGAATAAGAGTCAAAGATGATATCCATATAGAAAAAAGATTTTTCAATGGGGACAGAATGAAAATTAGAGAAAGAGCAGTTTCTCAAAGTCTTTTTAGTCTGATAAAAATATTAGATAAAGGAGAGTACAATGAGTAGTATAGGAGAAAGAATAAAGAAAAGTAGAAACGAGAGAGGTCTGTCTTTAAGAGAATTAGCTTCCAAAGTGGACTTATCTGCTAGTTTTTTATCTCAAATAGAGCAGGGAAAAGCTTCTCCTTCTATTGAAAATTTAAAAAAAATAGCTACTTCATTAGATGTAAAAGTAAGCTATCTTATTGAAGATGAAGAAGAAGCTAGAAATATGGAAGTTGTTAAAAAAGATGAGAGAAAATATATAGAAAGTATAGATTCTAATACTAAAATGGCTCTTCTTACAACATCAAATATTGATAAGACAATGGAGCCTATTCTTTATGAAATAGGACCAAATGGAGAAAGTGGAAGAAGTTTCTATACTCATAATGGAGAAGAATTCATCTTTATTATTGAAGGAAAACTGGATGTATATATAGATGAGACGGTATATAGTTTAAATGAGGGAGATAGCCTGTATTTTAAATCTAGTCAAAAGCATAGATTTAAAAATACTACTGACAAACTTACAAAGGCTATATGGGTTGTAAATCCTCCAACATTTTAATGAAAAATAAAAAGAAGATTTCGGAGGTAAATTACATATGAAAATAGAGGTAAAAGTACTTAACTCTATAAGATTAACTAAACTTTTGATAGCTGCCAGCAGATGGCTTTCAAAGTATGCAGATGTTTTAAATGATTTGAATGTTTATCCAGTACCAGATGGTGACACAGGGACAAATATGTCTATGACACTTCAGGCAGTGGAAAATGAATTGATAAAAATGAATCATGAACCAAGTATGAAAGAACTTGCTGATAGAGTTTCTGAAGCAGTATTGCTGGGAGCAAGAGGGAATTCAGGGACTATTCTGTCTCAAATCATACAAGGATTTTTAAATGGAGTAAGAAATAAAGAGGAAATTACAGTAGATGATACAATTAATGCTTTTGTTTTGGCAAAAGAAAAGGCATATCAAGCTGTTTCTGAACCTGTAGAAGGAACAATGCTTACTGTAATCAGAAGAGTGGCAGAAGAAGCAGTAGCTTATAAAGGAGATAAAGATGACTTTATCCTTTTTCTTGTACATTTAAAAAATGTAGCTTATGAAGCAGTGGAAAATACTCCTAACCAACTTCCTAAATTAAAAGAAGCAGGAGTGGTAGATGCTGGAGGAAAGGGAATATTCTATGTTCTTGAAGGATTTGAGAAATCTGTAACTGATCCAGAAATGTTAAAAGATTTAGAAAGAATAGTTCAATCAAGAGCAAAAAGAAAAGAAAGACTTGAAAATACAACTCAAGTATTAGAAGATATAAAATTTAAATATTGTACAGAATTTATAATTGAATCAGGAAATTTTAATTTAGATGAATATAAAGCAAAGATAAGTCCACTGGGAGATTCACTTGTGTGTGCACAAACTGCTAAAAAAACAAAAACACATATACATACAAATCATCCAGGACAAGTTTTGGAAATTGCAGGGGTACTTGGGAATCTTAACAACATAAAGATAGAAAATATGGAGATACAACATCAAAATCTCCTTATTTCTGAAAATGCAAATTATCAAGTAGAATCTACAGAAAAGGTATTTATTAGAAGCGAAAACGCAGAGCCAATTGCATATTATGCTATTGTGGATAATAAAGAACTTGGAAATTTATTTCTTGATGATGGAGCAGCAGCTGTACTTATAGGAGGACAGACACAAAATCCCAGTGTTGCAGATATAGAAGATGGATTAAAAAGAATAACTGCTGAAAGAATAGTAATCCTTCCAAATAACAAAAATATTATATCAGCAGCTAAAATGGCAGCGGAAAGATCTAAAAAAGAAATTATGGTCCTTGAAACAAAGTCGATGTTGGAAGGACATTATATTATAAAGAACAAAGATGAAAAGATCGAAGATATTTTAAAGCAGACATCTAGAAATTCTTCTATTGAGATAACAAAAGCTGTAAGAAATACAAAAGTTGATGATATTCAAATAGAAGAAGGAAATTATATTGCTCTTGTAAATGGGAAAATAAAAATAAAATCAGAAAGTTTAACTTCTCTGATAAAAGAAGTTTATAGTACATATATAAATGAAAATACATTAAATATATTTGCTGTAATTGGAGATGGAGCAACTAAAGAAGCTGATGAAATATTAAAAGAAACTAATGGTATAAGATATAATGAATTTAAGGCAAATCAAGGAAATTATCCATATTATATATATATAGAAAATAGAGATCCTAATATGCCAGAAGTTGCAATAGTTACGGATTCTACATCAGATTTAACTAAAGAATTTATAGGAGATTTATCTATAAATATTATTCCACTTAAAATAAAATTAAATGATAATTATTATAAAGATGGAGTAGATATTTCTAAAAGAGAATTTTGGAAAAGGTTGCTTACAGAAAATGTATCACCAAAAACTTCACAACCTTCACCAGCAGAATTTAAGGAATTATATGAAAAACTTTTTAATAAAGGATATAAAAAAATCATATCTATCCATATTTCAAGCAGGTTAAGTGGTACACAACAGGCTGCCAGAGTGGCAAAAGGTATGCTGAACAGAGCTGAGGATATAACTATTGTAGATTCAAAAGCTGTTACTCTTGTTTTAGGACATCAAGTTTTAGAGGCAGCAAGAATGGTACAAGCTGGAGCTACTTATGATAAAATCCTTGAAAGACTTGATGAAATGCAGGAAAAAATGAAATTGTACTTTATAGTTAATGACCTTTCATTTTTAGAAAAAGGTGGAAGAATAGGCAGAGCATCATCTGTTATAGGAGGACTTTTAAAGGTAAAACCTATATTGAAATTAGAGAATGGTGAAGTAACTATTGAAACAAAGACTTTTGGAGACAGAGGTGCATTTTCATATATAGAAAAATTAATAAAAGCAGAAAGTAAGAAAAATAGCATAATCCTGTATACAGCTTGGGGAGGAACAAATAAAGAACTTTCAAAAGCTGATGCAATAAAAAATATGAGTGATAATTTCAAAAAAGTAGAATATAAGGGAAGATTTGAAATAGGTGCTACTATTGGTTCACATTCAGGTCCTGTATTTGGTTTTGGAATGATGTCAAAAATAAGATAATTGAAAGCAGGGGATTCTTTATTAGGTTGGTATATCTATATAGAGAATCCTTCCTTCTTTTTATAAAATATTTCTATTATTGGAAATGGTAAAATAAACCATGTAAAAAGTTTTTAAAATTTTTTATATATAAGGGGGCATAAGGTGATAAACATCAAACTTGTTGCAGGTTTATTGATTTTTGTGGTATCTTTTTATTTTATTCTTTTTGGAAAACAGCCAAAATCACTTACAGCTATTATTGGAGGAAGTCTAATGGTACTTGTAGGAGTAATGAATCAAGAGGAGGCTTTAGAATCCATAGGAAGAAATTTAGAGATTTTATTACTTTTAATGGGACTTATGATGGTAGTAGAAATAATGTCTGAAACAGGGATTTTTCAGTGGGCAGCAATAAAAGTTGCTCAACAGGCAAAAGGGGATCCTATGAAGATATTGATGATGTTGTCAGCAGTGACAGCTCTATGTTCAGCTTTTTTGGACAATGTAACAACTATTCTTCTAATAGTACCAGTAACTATATTATTAGCTAAAAAACTAAAAATAGATCCATTTCCATTTATAATGGTGCAGATATTTGCTTGTAATATAGGAGGAACAGCTACAATGATAGGAGACCCACCAAATCTTATCATAGCAAGTCTTGGTAATTTAGATTTTAATGATTTTTTACTAAATTTGACACCAATTGTAATAGTAAACATGGTAGTTCTTTTATTTACAGCAAAGTTACTTTTTGGGAAAAGATTTACTGTATCAAGAGAACTAAGAGCAAGTATAATGGATTTAGAGCCAAACAGAAGTATAAAAAATAAGAAACTTCTGATACAATCATGTGTTTTATTCACTATAATTCTCATTGGATTTTTAACAAATATGGTTACAAATATAGGACTTGCAGTTATATCTATAACCGGATCAGTTATTTTACTTACAATAAGTAAAAAAAGTCCAGAAGAGATATATAAAAAAGTAGAATGGGAAACATTGTTTTTCTTTGGAGGCTTATTTGTTTTAGTTGAAGGAGTAGATAAACTTGGAGTAATTGCACAAATTGGAAAGATGATAGTTCAATTTACTGAGGGAAATTTAGAAAAGACTGGAACAGTAATAGTATTAATCTCGTCATTCTTATCTCCAATACTTGGATCGGTACCATATACTTTATCTTTTTCAAAAATTATAGCAAATATTGTACCAAATTTTACAGGACATACAGATGTTTTATGGTGGGCATTATCTCTAGGAGCTTGTCTTGGCGGAAATATGACATTAGTGGGAGCTCCAGCTAATATAGTAGGAGTATCTATTGCAGAGAAAGCAGGAGTAAAGATAAGTTTTATGGATTTCTTCAAATTGGGGATATTGGTTGTTGCTCAATCAATGATTTTAAGTATTATTTATATTAACCTAAGGTATTAAAGTTTTAAAGGAGGAATATATGAAGTTTTCAAGTTATTTAGACCCACAGTTTATCTTTACTGATTTAAAAGGAAAAACTCCTGAGGAAATTATCACAGAGATGATAGAAAGATTATCTTTGAAAGATAAAAAGATAAATGAGTTAAAAGATGTAATTGTGAAGTCAGTAATAAAAAGGGAGGAAGAGATATCAACTGGAATGGGAAACGGGATAGCAATACCCCATGCCAGAATAGAAAATTTCAATGATTTTATTGTTTCTATTGGTATATTGGAAGAACCTATTGAAGTTGAAATTGCAGCAACACGTAAGACTGATAAAGTAAAACTTGTATTTTTAATTATTTCAGATGTACTGAAAAATAAAAATATACTGAAAGTAATGAGTGCTGTTTCAAAAATGGCTCTAAAAAGAAAAAATCTTTTAGAGAAGATAAAAGAGGAAAAAAATCCAAATAAAATAGTTGAATATATACAAGAATCTAATATTGAGATAGATCATAGAATAATAGCAGAAGATGTGCTAAGTCCAGATATAGAACCTGCTACTCCAGAAAATACTTTGGAAGAGATAGCAAAAAGACTTATACTTGAACAAATAAGTGGTCTTCCAGTTGTGGATAAAGATGGAATGTTTTTAGGAGAAATAACTGAGAGAGAACTTATTGATTTTGGTATGCCTGATTATCTTTCTTTGATGGGGGATCTTAACTTTTTGACAGTGGGAGAGCCTTTTGAAGAATACTTAGTAAATGAAACTACAACAACAATTGAAAAATTATACAGAGTAGATGAAAGAGTCAAAATAGATAGAAAAACTCCTATTATGGAAATATGTTTTATTATGGTTAATAAAGGACTTACAAGATTATATGTACTAGATGAAGGAAAATATTATGGAATGATAAGAAGATCAGATATAATCAAAAAAGTACTTCATATTTAAACTTTCAGTCTTAGGGGAAAGAATTAAAATAAGGAGGAAAAATTATGATATATATGCTGATAGGATTAATTGTATTTTTTACAGTATTCTATTTGATGATAACAGAAAAAGTACCAGGACCATGGGCAACAATGATAGGTGGGCTTATAATGGCTCTTATTGGAATAATAAATGAAGAGGATGCTTTAACTGCTATTTCTGAAAGACTAGAAATATTATTCCTTTTAATAGGGATGATGATAATTGTTTTACTTGTATCTGAAACAGGTGTATTTCAGTGGTTTGCTATAAAGGTAGCTCAGTTAGTAAGAGGAGAGCCTTTTAGACTGATAGTTTTACTGGCAATAGTAACAGCTCTATGTTCAGCATTTTTAGATAATGTTACTACAATTCTTTTGATGGCACCAGTATCAATACTGTTGGCAAAACAATTAAAATTAGATCCTTTCCCTTTCATAATAACAGAAGTTATGTCTGCCAATATAGGTGGACTTGCTACACTAATTGGTGACCCAACACAATTGATTATAGGAGCTGAAGGAAATCTAGGGTTTAATGAATTTCTTTTCAACACAGCACCAGTAGCAGTACTTTCTATGGCTTTGCTTATAGTAAATGTTTATTTTATGTATGGAAGACACATGGTAGTACCAAATGAATTAAAAGCCAGAATAATGGAATTGGATTCTTCCAGAAGTTTGAAAGATCCTAAACTTTTAAAACAGGCAGCTATAATATTTTCTCTAGTACTGATTGGATTTGTTTTAAATAATTTTATCAATAAAGGACTTGCAATTATCTCATTGTCTGGAGCAATATTTCTTGTAGTTATAGCTAAAAGAAAACCAAAAGAGATATTTGAAAATGTAGAATGGGAAACTTTATTCTTTTTTATAGGATTGTTTATGATGATAAAAGGAATAGAAAACTTAAATATAATTAATATAATTGGAGATAAGCTTATAAAAATAACTTCTGGTAAATTTGATCTTGCTGTAATAGCTGTTACTTGGCTTTCTGCTGGATTTACTTCTATAATAGGAAATGTTGCCAATGCAGCAACTGTTTCTAAAATACTTGGAGTTATGGTTCCAACATTTGATAAGATAGGAGATCCTAAAGCTTTTTGGTGGGCTCTGTCATTTGGATCATGTTTAGGAGGAAATATTACTATGTTGGGATCAGCTACAAATGTTGTTGCTGTAGGAGCTGCTGCTAAAGCTGGATGTAAAATAGATTTTTTAAAGTTTTTTAAATTTGGAGGACTTATAGCATTTCAGACATTGTTATTAGCAACTGTTTATCTTTATGTAAGATATATGTAGAAGAAAAGGGAGGAAATATGCGAATATTCCGATTTGAAAATATAGATTCTACAAGTGACTATCTTAAAAATAAAGATGATATTCAAGAATTTGATACAGTAATAGCCGAAATTCAGACTAAAGGAAGAGGAAGACGGGGAAACAGTTGGTTTTCCAGTAAAGGAATGGCTCTTTTTAGTTTTTCATTAAAAATTGATAAAAATATTTCAATAGAAGAATATTCTAAACTGCCTCTTGTTTTAGGAATTTCTGTACTAAGGGGAATTAAAAGGATAGAAGAACTGGACTTAAAATTTAAATGGACAAATGATGTTTATTTAGATGATAAAAAACTTTCAGGAATACTTGTAGAAAAAGTAAATAACTTTTTTATCATAGGAATAGGAATAAATGTAAATAATAAAGAATTAGGAACAGCTGATGAAGTGGCCATATCTCTAAAAAATAAAACAGGAAAAAATTATATAATAGAAGATGTCATATTTACTGTAATGGATGAATTTAAAAAATATTATAAGAGATTTTATGATGGAGAATGGAAATATATATTGAATGAAATAAATAGTAAAAATTATCTTAAAGAAAAATTTGTAAATATTGTAAGTATAAATGAAACTGTTACTGGAAAAGTTAATGAGATAGCTCAAGATGGAAAGTTAGAAGTAGAAGTATCAGGAAAAAAAAGATTTTTTGATGTAGGAGAAGTACATATAAATAGGATGAAAAATGAAACTGAATAATATAAAAGAGAAATTATTTAGGATGCTTACTGAAGATTTAGATCTTGGATATGTAGTAGATATTGTAAAGAAAAATCTTGATTTCAAATCCAAAATGAAAATGATAATAGACATAGCTCGGAAAAGTGAAAATTATGACTTTATAATTTTTCTTATAAAAATGACAGCAGCTATATCTGTTTTTCTTCCTATAATATCTCAGTTATGCAGTATGAAATCCATAAATATATTTAAATTAAACTTCCAAACTTTCAAACAAATTCCAGTACTTTTTGTGAGTATATTTCCAATAATTGTTATTGGAAGAAAAAATCTTATTTTTAAAGATGGAGCATTAAAAGCAATAATTTTGATACTTTACTACATTGTGTGTATTCCTATTACTATAATTATTTTTGGACTTAATATAGGAAAAATAGGTAATGAATATGAGGATGTATATTTTTTAGTTTTTGCTGTAAATATAATGCTTCTTTTTACCAGCCATATTGTACTTATAAAATATTGTGTAACTGATATAATTCTTAGAAAAAGAAAAGTAAAAAGCAGTGATGTAATAATTACTTTAATGACATATATTACTTTAGGCATAAGTTTCGGAGCACTTTATTCTGTGATAAATATCTATTATGATGGACAAGCTTTTCATGGGATGGAAGGTGTAAATACCACTTTATATTTTTATTTTAAACATATATATTTCAGTTTTGTGACATTGACAACTTTAGGATATGGAGACATATATCCATTGAAATTTTTAGGACAATTTTTTGTTATTATAGAAGCATTGACAGGAATATTCCTTTTAAATTTTTCTCTGGGAATAACTTTAAGTTCAGGAATATTAAGTTTTCAAATAAATCAAAAGGATGATGAAACTAAAACAAAAGATACAAATGATTCAGGAGAAAAAAGTAATGAATAGGAAAAAAGTAATAATAGGTATGAGTGGAGGAGTAGATTCTTCTGTAGCAGCATATCTTTTGAAAGAAGAAGGATATAGAGTTATAGGTGTAACATTAAATCATAAAAAAGAAGAATCTCTTAAAAGAGAGATAAAATCTGCTCAAAGGGTATGTCATTTTCTTGACATTGAACACAAAATAGTAGATATAGAAGAGTTATTTCAAAAAGAAGTCATTGATGATTTTTTGGAAGGATACTCTCAAGGGATAACTCCTTCTCCATGTGTTATTTGTGATGAAAGGGTAAAAATGAGAATTCTTTTTGAAATAGCAGATAAAGAGAAAGCAAATTTTGTAGCTACTGGGCATTACAGTTCTGTGGAATATTCAGAAGAATTTAAAACCAATCTCTTGAAAGTTTCCTATGACTTAAGAAAAGATCAAAGCTATATGCTCTATAGACTTGATAGTAATAAGATATCAAGACTTTTATTTCCGCTTCATTCCTATGAAAAAAAGCAGATAAGGGATATAGCTAAAAATATTGGTTTGGAAGTTTATGATAAAAAAGATAGCCAAGGAATATGTTTTGCTAAAGAAGGATATATAGAATTTCTTAGAAAAAACTTAGGAGATAGTATAAAAAAAGGAAGGTTTGTAGATAAAACTGGAAAGACTATTGGAGAACATGAAGGATATCAGCTATATACAATTGGACAGAGAAGAGGATTAGGATTAAAACTTCCAAGAGCATATTTCATAACAAAAATTGATAAAGAAAAAAATGAAATAACTATTGGAGAATATGAGGAATTATATAAAAAAAAAGTGGAACTAAAAAAATATAAATTAGCTGTAAAAATAGCTGACGTTTTAAATAAAAATATTATTGGAAGACCTAGATTTTCAAGTTTTGGAACAAGTGGAAAAGTTTTATTTGAAAATGAAAAACTTTTTTTTGAATTTGATGAAGAAACTCCGCAAACTGCTCCTGGACAGCATTTAGTCTTATATTATAAAAATTTAGTACTAGGTGGTGGAATAATATCATAACTTGACAACTTTTATTAAAATCGTTATATTATAGGTGATGATAAATTAATAAGGGAGGGAGTTATGGAGTCGACCAAGTGGTTATATTGGATAATTGGGATAATTATAGTAATTATAGCAGCAATAATTATCAGAAAATATAAACTAATCACTAAAGTAAAAAGAGTAAATTGTGTTGATTTAGATAAACTTGAAGAAAAGAAATTTTCAGGAATGGGGAAACTGTATATCAAAGCTTTAGGTGGAGAAAAAAATATAGTAAGTGTAGATCCATGTATGACAAGAATAAGAGTAATAATGAAAGATGGTTCTCTATTAGATGAAAAAAGAATAACTGTTTTAGGTGCTCATAAAGTTATAAAACTCACTGATAAAAAAATTCATATTATAATTGGATTAAAAGCTGAAAAACTAGCTGAAGAAATAAATGATATAAGAGAAAAAAATAAATAAGGCGGAATATCCGCCTTTTTTATTTGAAAAAATATGGTAAACTATAAAAAAGAAAAGTAAGTTCTAAAATGTATAAAAAGTGAAAGGAGGTATATTTTGAATTATTTTGACCATAGAGTTATAAAAACTGCACTTGGAACATTTTTATCTATATATCTCGCTCAAGTTATGGGAATAAGTTATGGGGTAACTGCTGGTATAGTTACAATAATAAGTATACAGACAACAAAAAAAGAATCAGTAAAAATAGCTATAGAAAGATTTATCGCCTCTCTTATAGGACTTTTTATAGCAGCGATATTTTTTTATTTTTGGGGGTACACACCTTTTGTGTTTGGGCTTTTTATTTTGATATTTATGCCAATATGTTTAAGATTTAATCTATTTCAAGGATTTTTAGTGACAGTGGTACTTGCAACACATATTCTTACAGAAAAAAATCTTTCTTTAAAGATTTTATCAAATGAAATATTAATATTAATCCTTGGAGCATTAATAGCTATAATTTTAAATTTATATATGCCTGATGTAACCAAAAAAATAAAATATACTCAAGAAAATGTAGACAATCTTATGAAAAAAATTCTTAGTTATATGAGCGATGAATTAATAACTGGAGCAATATTTGTTGATGAAGATAAAGTATTTAAAGATTTGAGAAAAGAGCTGGATACAGGAAGAGATTTAGCATATAAAGATTATAATAATGCTCTGTTTTATGGTTCAAGATATGAAATAGAGGTTTTTAATATGAAGAGAGCTCAATATAAAATTTTAGTAAGAATGAGAAGACATTTTTATAACTTTTTTATAAGCAGTGAACATACATTTATAATTTCAGAATTTACGAGAAAAGTAGGAAGTTCAATTGGAGTAGATAAACTTTATATTGAAGCATTAGATGAATTGGAGCTTTTAAGAGAAAAATTTAAAAATATGCCTCTCCCAAAAAGTAGAGTGGAATTTGAAAGCAGAGCTGTACTGTTACAATTTTTCAATGACATAGAAGAATTTCTTGAAATTAAGAAAGATTTTATGAAAAAGTATACACTGGATGGAGAAAAGAAAATATAAGAGCGGTAAATAAACCGCTCTTTTTTGATAAATTAATCCAAACTTTGACTTGCAGCCATGAGGAAAGGAACTATTTGTTTCTTTCTTGAAACTACGCCTTCCAGCCATGCAAGATTGTTTTCCAGATGAACATTGAAAGCTCTTTCTATAAGTTCTGGGAAATTCCCTGCTACCATAGCATATGAACCAGATTTTATTATATCTGTAATAATAAGAATAAACATTGAAAATCCAGAATTTTTATTTATTTCATTCATAACTCTTTCTAAATCTGATTGTTTATTCAGAAGTCCAGCTACATCAACAGTATTTACTTGAGCTATTCCCATATTTATTCCATTCATTGAGAATTCCTTCATATCAGTAGTAAGTATTTCATATGAAGATCTATTGGCAAGAGAAGTTCCTGCTATTAACATATTCATTCCATATTCTTCATAATCAACTTCTTCACAGATAAGAGCAAGTTCTTTAACTGTATCTATGTCTTTTTGAGTACAAGTAGGTGATTTAAACATAAGAGTATCTGAAAGAATAGCACTCATCATAAGGCCAGCAGCTTTTTTAGATGGAGTAATTCTTGCATCTTTAAATAATTCATAGATTATAGTACAAGTACATCCAACTATTTCAGCATTTATTTTTACAGGTTCATCTGTAATAAAATTTCCAAATTTATGATGATCTATAACTTGCAATATCTTCGCATCCTGTAACCCTTCTACTGAATGAGCTCTTTCATTATGGTCAACTAAAATAACCTGTTTTCTTGTGAAATTAATAAGATTTTTCGTTCTGATAGTTCCATATACAGTACCATCTTTTTCAGTAACAGGGAAATTAGTTTGTGTTGCTTCTTTCATTATGTCTTTTATATCATGCAAAAAATCATCTTTTTTAAAGGAATAAAATTTTGTATTATTCATTATAGATGATAATGAAAGTGACTGACTTACAAGACTTATTGTTTTGAAAAGATTAGCATGGACCCTCATAATCGCACAATCAGAAGTTACTCTTGGGCTGATAAAATCATCTTCATCACAAGCAACTATTATGACCTTTGCTCCAGCTTTGATAGACCTGTCAATCCCATCTACCATAGATGTAGTAACAACTATATCCCCATAAGTAACATTTTCAAGTTCAGATACAGCTTTTAAATTTCCTGTGATAACTCCGCTTGGATAAGTACCGCTTACAATTATTCCATCAAGAACATCTTTTAGATTTTCATATGTTGTTTTATATTTGCCAAAAAGATCTGAATGTTCTAGATTAAGATAAGTATTAGCAATATCAGAGATATGGATCATACCTTTAAGTTGTTTTTTATCATCTACTACTGGTAAACTTGAAAAGTTTTCCACAGTCATTATATCTAAAGCTGATCTTAAGGAATCATCAATAGATAAAGTCTTTTTTTCTACTCTGGTTAAATCAGATATTTGAGCACTCACTGTTTTTAAAAGTTTAGGAACTTTTACACCAAAATATTTTAACACATATTCTGTTTCCTTATTTATATCACCAAGTCTGTAGGGAATAGCATTTATTCCCATTTCTTTTTTTAGTTCAGCTAAGGCAATTGAAGAACAGATAGAATCTGTATCTGGATGTCTATGTCCAAAAATTAAAATAGGCTCCATTTGAAAAAACCTCCTTATTTTTCTTAAATTGCTGTTTCAAATATATTAACATTTTTTTATCATATGAACAAATAATATTTTTAGAAAATCCTTGAAAAAATGATATAATGTCAATATAAAAAATATGATAATTAAATTAAAAATTGGAGCAGAAATAATGAAAGAAATGAAATTAAATTTTTTTGAGGAGAATGATATGAAAGCGAATAAGGAGAGGATAGAGAAGCTGAGAGCAGATCTCTTGAAGTACAACCAATACTACTATACAAATAATGAGAGCCTTATTTCTGATGTAGAATATGATACATTAATGAATGAACTTAAAGATTTAGAAGAAAAATATCCAGAATATAAAAGTAAAGTGTCACCTACTGTTATAGTAGGGGCTTCAAATCTTAGAGAGAATAAGTTTCAGAAAATAACCCATAAAAAACCGATGCTGAGCCTTTCCAATACTTATAATGAAGAGGAGATAGGGGATTTTATAGATAGAATAAAAAAACTTCTTCCAGAAGAAAATAATATAAAATATGCTCTTGAATTGAAATTAGATGGTCTTTCTATAAGTGTTCAATATGAAAAGGGGAAACTTGTAAGAGGAGTAACTAGAGGAGATGGAGCAATAGGAGAAGATGTTACAGAAAATATTATGGAAATTGGAACTATTCCTCATACATTAAAAGAACCACTAGATATGGAAATAAGGGGAGAGATTGTTCTTCCAATAAGTAAATTTGAAAGTTTAAATGAAAGGAGAATGGAAGCAGGAGAAGAAGTGTTTGCTAATCCTAGAAATGCTGCAAGCGGAACACTTAGACAAATTGATGCCAGTATAATAAAAGAAAGAGGTTTAGACTGCTATTTTTATTTTATAGTGGATGCTAAAAATTATGGAATACAAACTCATAGTGAAAGTATAAAATATATGGAATCTTTAGGAATAAAGACAACAGGGGTATGTGAAGTATTAGATACAGCCTCTGCTTTGAAAAAAAGAATAGATTATTGGGAACAGGAAAAAGAAAAATTGGATTATGAGACAGATGGAATGGTAATAAAAGTAGATAATCTTGATTTCTGGGATGAGCTTGGAAATACTACTAAAAGTCCAAGATGGGCTATAGCATATAAATTTCCTGCGAAGCAGGTAACAACTACTTTATTAGGAATAACATGGCAAGTAGGCAGAACAGGAAAGGTTACCCCAGTTGCTGAACTGGAAGAGGTATTATTATCTGGAAGCAAGGTAAAAAGAGCCAGTCTTCATAATTTTCATGAAATAGAGAGAAAAGATATAAGAATAGGAGATAAGGTGTTTATAGAAAAAGCTGCTGAGATAATACCACAAGTAGTAAAATCTATAAAAGAATTTAGAAATGGCAGTGAAGAAATGATAACTGAACCTGATAAATGTCCAGTATGTGGAAGTGCAGTTGCACGGGAAGAAGGACAAGTAGATATAAAGTGTACCAATCCAAATTGTCCAGGAAAAATAAAAGGAAGAATAGAATACTTTGTGTCAAGAGATGCTATGAATATAGGTGGATTTGGAAGTAAAATGGTAGAAAAAATGCTGGAGCTTGGATTTATAAAAAATGTTGGAGATATATATGATTTAAAAACTCATAAAGAAGATCTTGAAAATATAGAAAAAATGGGAAAAAGAAGTGTAGAAAATCTTCTGGATTCAATTGAAGCAAGTAAAAACAGAGATTATTCAAAGGTTGTTTATGCACTTGGGATACCTTTTATTGGAAAATATTCTGGAAAACTTTTAGCAGAAGCAAGTAAAAATATAGATAATTTAATGAAAATGGAAATAGAAGAATTAATGGAAATAGATGGTATTGGTGATAAAGGGGCAAAAGCTGTATATGATTTTTTTAGAGATGAAGAAAATATTGAACTTATAAATATATTAAGAGGACATGGACTGCAGTTTGCTGTGGAAGAAAAAGAAGAAGAGGATCAGGCTAATCAAATATTTTCTGGAAAAACTTTTCTTTTTACAGGAACACTTAAAAATTTTAAAAGGGAGGAAATAAAAGAAGAAATAGAAAAACTTGGAGGAAAAAATCTAGCAGCAGTGAGTAAAAATCTTGATTATCTTATAATTGGAGAAAAAGCTGGAAGTAAATTAAAAAAAGCTCAGGAATTAGGAACTGTAAAGATTCTCACAGAGGAAGAATTTATAGAAATATGTAAGAATAACAATAAAAATTAATATAAAAACAGGTACCTTTAATTGACTATCGAGAAGATTTATGGTAGCATATATCTTGATAAAGTGTCAGAATAATAATTTAAAGAGAGGAAAATTGTAGATGATAGGAGAATTGTTAAAAAAGATATTTGGTACTAAAAATGATAGAGAAGTAAAGAGGATAAGGAAGATAGTAGATGTTATCAATCAGCTTGAACCTGATTTTGAAAAACTTACTGATGAGCAGCTGAGAGAAAAAACTGCTTATTTTAAAGAAAGATTAGCTAAAGGAGAAACTTTAGATGATATTTTACCAGAAGCATTTGCTACTGTAAGAGAAACATCTAAGAGAGTATTAGGACTTAGACACTATGATGTTCAGCTTATTGGGGGAATAGTACTTCATGAGGGGAAAATCACTGAAATGAAGACAGGAGAAGGAAAAACTCTTGTGGCTACATGTCCTGTATATTTAAATGCTCTTACTGGAAAAGGTGTACATATAATAACAGTAAACGATTATCTTGCTTCCAGAGACAGAGATATGATGGGAAGAGTTTACGATTTTCTTGGACTTTCTTCTGGAGTAATATTAAATGGTATATCAACTGATCAAAGAAAACAAGCATATAATAGTGACATTACATATGGTACAAATTCTGAGTTTGGATTTGATTATTTAAGAGATAATATGGTGGGGAGTATAGAAGAAAGAGTTCAGAGAGAACTGAATTATTGTATAGTGGATGAGGTTGACTCTATTTTAATTGATGAGGCAAGAACACCACTTATTATATCAGGAGCTGCTACTGAGTCTATCAAATGGTATAAAATATTCTATCAGATAGTTTCAATGTTAAGCAGAAGTTATGAAACTGAAGGTATCAAAGATATAAAAGCTAAAAAAGAAATGGATATTCCTGCTGAAAAATGGGGAGATTACGAAGTTGATGAGAAAGCTAAAAATATTGTTCTTACTGAAAAAGGAGTAACAAAAGTTGAAAAACTATTGAAAATAGATAACCTTTATTCACCAGAAAATGTAGAACTTACTCATTATTTGAATCAGGCTTTAAAAGCTAAGGAACTTTTCAAAAGAGACAGAGATTATCTGGTAAGAGAAGGACAGGTAATAATAATAGATGAATTTACTGGAAGAGCTATGGAAGGAAGAAGATATTCAGATGGTCTTCATCAGGCTATTGAAGCAAAAGAAGGAGTAAATATAGCTGGAGAAAATCAAACTCTTGCATCAATAACACTTCAAAACTATTTCAGAATGTATGAAAAATTATCAGGAATGACTGGTACTGCTGAAACAGAAGCAGCAGAATTTGTACATACATATGGATTGGAAGTAGTTGTTATTCCTACAAATAAACCAGTAATGAGAAATGATCATCCAGATTTGGTTTTTAAAACACACAAAGAAAAAATAGATGCAATAATAAACAGAATAGAGGAATTACATAAAAAAGGACAGCCAGTACTTGTAGGAACAATTTCGATAAAAAGTTCTGAGGATCTTTCTGAACTTCTTAAAGCAAGAAAAATACCTCATAATGTACTGAATGCTAAATTCCATGCTCAAGAAGCAGAAATAGTAGCACAGGCTGGAAGATTTGGAACTGTAACTATTGCTACTAATATGGCAGGTAGAGGTACTGACATCATGCTTGGAGGAAATCCAGAATTCCTTGCAGTAGAAGAAGTAGGCAGCAGAGATGCAGAAAATTATAATGAAGTGCTGGAAAAATATAAAACACAATGTGAAGATGAAAGAGAAAAAGTTATGGAACAGGGAGGATTATTTATCCTTGGAACTGAAAGACACGAATCTAGAAGAATTGATAATCAATTGAGAGGAAGATCAGGTAGACAGGGAGACCCTGGAGAATCAGAATTCTATCTGTCTCTTGAAGATGACTTGATGAGACTATTTGGTTCAGATAGAGTGAAAACTGTTATGGAAAAATTAGGACTTCCTGAAGGAGAGCCTATTACTCATTCAATGATTAACAAAGCAATAGCAAATGCACAAAATAAGATTGAATCTAGAAACTTTGGAATCAGAAAAAATCTTCTTGAGTTTGATGATGTTATGAATAAGCAAAGAACAGCTATTTATGCAAGCAGAAATGAAGCTATGGTAAAAGAGGATCTCAAAGAAACAGTTTTACATATGCTTAAAGATACTATTTATTCGCAGGTAATAACAAGATTTGTCGGAGAATTTAAAGATGATTGGGATATTACTGGACTTGCAGAGTTTTTACATGAAAAATATGGATGTGAGATAAAAGATTTAACTGAATATAAATCTATGAGTATAGAAAATTATGCTGAAAAATTGTATAATGATATTGTAAGAGAATATGATGAAAAAGAAAATAGAATAGGTTCTGATCTAATGAGAAGACTTGAAAAATACATATTATTTGAAGTGGTTGACTCAAGATGGAGGGAACATTTAAAATCATTGGATGGATTGAGAGAAGGAATTTATCTAAGAGCATATGGACAAAGAGATCCAATAGTGGAGTATAAACTTCTTTCTGGAGAACTTTATGAAAAAATGTTGGAAACAATAAAAGAACAAACAACTTCATTCCTGTTTAAAGTAATAATAAAAAGTCCAGAAGAGGAAGAATTAAAAGTGAAAGAAGAATCACTTGATGAAGTAAATTATAATACTGAGGAGGAAGAAGAGGACAGTAATCAACCAAGAACTTCTGACAAAGTAGGAAGAAATGATCCTTGTACTTGTGGAAGTGGAAAAAAATATAAAAACTGCTGTGGAAGAGTGTAATCAAAAATTAGGAGGAACTAAATGAAAAAGTTATTTTTAGGTTTATTGATTTCAATGCTTTTTATTTCTTGTAGCTCTATGGAGAAAGGGAGTTCTTTAGAACAGAAGTATAACATAACAAAAGCTTCAGCTAAAGAATGGGATAAGACTATAATCAATGTTATTGAGGGAGAAGCACTTATTGAAGACTGGTATGGAGATGAAAATCCTATTATGTATCTGAGAAAGACTGGAAAAATGAGTGAAAAAGATTTTCAATTTCTATTATCTTTAGAGAAAAAGGATGTAACTGAAATAACAGATGATGAGTATAACCAATTTTTAGGTTTAGTAACAAAATATAATAAAAAAATGCCTAGAAAGTTTTTCTTAGATAATGAAAATATCAAAGATCCTAAAGGACTAGTTGATAAAATGGTAAGAGAGTCATTTGTCAGAATGGAAAATCCATCTAATCATATTAAAAATGTAGTTGCTACTGAAGATGAATGGAATAAAATAGTTGAATATTCAAAACAAACAGATCTTAGTGAAAAAGATACTAAACAGTTGAGAAAACTTCTTAATAAATTTATAAAAAGAGATGAGTTTTTCTCTACAGAAGTATGGTACAATAGAGAAGTTTCTGCAAGAATGATAAAGATAGCTAACATCAATGCAAAAGATAATAAAACAGCTATAGAAAAAAATAATATAAATGCAAAAGCATTATATATTGCTTATCCTGAATATTTTTCAAAACTAGAGAAATGGGATAACTAATAAATAAAAGAATAATATAACAAAAAGGTGGGGCGTCTGTGGGAAATAGACGCCTTTCTTTGCTGAAAGATATAGAGGTGAGAGTTTATGGAAGTGGATATGCACATACATACTATAGCTTCTGATGGAACTTTCACACCAGAAGAAGTAGTAAGAAGAGCAAAATTTCTTGGCATGAAAAGTATAGCTATAACAGATCATGATACAGTTGATGGATTAGAAAAAGGAAAAAAAATAGCTGCTGAAATAGGAATAGAGTTCATACAAGGAATAGAGATATCATGTAACATTGATAATTTAGAAGTACACATATTAGGATATTTTCTTAATCTTAATGATGAAAAATTTCTTGCTGAACTTGAAGAATTAAAAAGGGCAAGAGAAAATAGAAATAAAAAAGTAGTGGAAAAACTAGAAAAATGTGGTATAGTGGTTGATATAGAAAAAGTTAAAGATATGGCTCCTGGAAATATTATCAGTAGAGTTCATATAGCAAATTATCTTGTGGAAGTAGGAGCAGCTACTTCTAAAAATGATGCTTTTGAGAAATATCTTGGAAAAACAGGTGCTGCATATGTACCAAAAGAAAATTTTCCACCAGAAAGAGCAGTAAAAATGCTTCATGCAAATGGAGCTTTTATATCTATAGCTCATCCTAAACTAATTACACAAAATGATGGATTATTAGAAAATATGATATTAGAGTTAAAAAAAATTGGACTTGGAGGATTAGAAGCGATATATAGTACTTTTACTCCTTCAGAAAAAAGAAAATATAAAAAAATGGCAAAAAGACATTCTCTTTTAGTAACTGGAGGTTCAGATTTTCATGGAGCTAATAGAGAAGGAATAGATATAGGAGATACAGGATTAGAATATTCACAATTTAGATTAATAAAAGAGAGAAATAGCAGATAATTTTTAAAATATACAGGAGGAAATTATGATTATAGTAACTGGAGCAGCTGGAATGATAGGAAGTGCGTTCGTTTGGAAATTAAACGAAATGGGAATTAATGATATCATAGTAGTTGATAAATTCAGAACAGAAGAAAAATGGCTTAATTTAAGAAAAAGAGACTATGCTGACTGGGTAGACAGAGATGATCTCTTTGAGTGGCTTTCAAATCCAGCAAATGCTGAAAAAATAACAGGAGTTTTACATATGGGAGCTTGTTCTGCAACTACAGAGAAAGACGGAGACTACCTTATGTCAAATAATTATGGATATAGTAAAAAATTATGGGAGTTTTGTGCAGCAAGGCAGATAAATTATGTATATGCTTCATCAGCAGCAACATATGGAGCTGGAGAGCTTGGATATAATGATGATGTAACACCTGAAGAATTAAAAAAACTTATGCCTTTAAATAAATATGGATATTCTAAAAAAATATTTGATGATTGGGCATTTAAGCAGAAAATAGCTCCAAAACAATGGGCAGGAACTAAGTTTTTTAATGTGTATGGACCACAAGAATATCATAAAGGAAGAATGGCTTCAATGGTATTTCACACATTTAATCAATATAAAGAAAACGGAGGAGTAAAACTTTTTAAGTCTCATAAAGAGGGCTATAAAGATGGAGAACAGTTAAGAGACTTTGTTTATTTAAAGGATGTAGTCGATGTTCTATACTTCTTATTGACAGAGAAAGTGGAATCAGGAATATATAATATAGGAACAGGAGAGGCTAGAAGTTTCTTAGATTTATCTATGGCAACAATGAGAGCAGCTTCTAACAATCCTGAACTTGCTCAGCAAGATGTAATTGAATTTGTTCCTATGCCAGAAGATTTGAGAGGAAGATACCAATATTTCACTCAAGCAACTATGGAAAAATTAAAAAGAGCAGGATATACAAAAAAATTCCATTCATTAGAAGATGGAGTTAAAGATTATGTTCAAAACTATATGGCAAAAGAAGATCCATACTTATAGGAGGAAAAAATTAGATGAACCCATTTTTGATTGTCATAATTTTAGGAATAGTAGAAGGTATGACAGAATTTCTTCCTGTGAGCAGTACAGGACATATGATATTAGTTGAGAAATTTATAAACAGCAGTTTTTTTTCTAAAAATTTTATGGATAGCTTTTTAATAATAGTCCAACTTGGGGCAATACTTGCAGTAGTTATATATTTTTGGAAAGATATAAATCCTTTTGTGAGAGAAAAAGAAGTATTTATACAAAGATTCAGACTTTGGGCAAAAGTAGTTGTAGGTGTATTTCCAGCAGCTGTTATAGGACTTCTTTTGGATGATTATATTTCTGAATATTTTATGGGAAATGTAGTTGTTGTAGCCATGACATTAATATTTTATGGAATTGTTCTTATAATTGTAGAAAAATGCTATGATGGTGAAGCACATATAGATTCATTTCAAAAATTAGGTTATAAGACAGCTTTTACAGTTGGGTTATTTCAATGTCTTGCTATGATTCCAGGAACTTCAAGATCAGGTGCCACTATTATAGGAAGTTTACTTTTAGGGCTTTCAAGAGGGTTAGCAACAGAATTTTCTTTTTTTCTTGCAATACCAACTATGTTTGGAGCTACATTACTGAAGCTTATGAAGAATGGACTTAAATTTTCTCCTATTGAATGGCAGCTTTTAGGAGTAGGGTCAGTAGTTTCTTTCGTTGTGGCATATCTTGTTATTAGATGGTTTATGCAATATATAAAGAAAAGAGACTTTGTTTCTTTTGGAATATATAGAATAATATTAGGAATAATAGTCTTATTCTTTGTTTTTGCGTGAGTGTGATTTGATGAAAAAAATAATCTCTGTACTGTCTTTTGCCTTTATAGCAGCAGCTATGGTTAATTTTATAGGAGTATCATATTTTAAACAGGCAAATATAGCTTCATTTAAAAATTATTCTATATTTTATGGAAATAATATAAATAAATTTGATGCTCTTTTAAATAATGAGAAAACATCAAAAGAAACTAAAGAAAAAATAATAGAATTAACAGAAATGTATAAAACTTTTGAATCCAATGGTATGAAGAACCCCAAGGAAATGATAGAGTTTCATGTAGGGAGTATAAGAAAAGGAACACCTACCATTGGAACTTATTACCAGCTTTATAAGTTTGGAAAACATCTTGATGAACAGGTAAAGACTGGGGAAAATATACTTAGAGATGATAAATAGTATAAATCAAGGAAATCAAGCATATTATATGTAGATTGGTTTCCTTTTTTCTTTTATTGTATTTGTAATATGTATATAAAAATGATAAAATTTAAATACAGTGCTTGAAAATAATATGGAATAATTTCTATCATATTTTAACTCTTACAGGAGGCAGTATGTATAAAAAAACTTTAATATTAGTGTTTGTTTTTCTTTTAACTGGAACAGTTTATTCTATTCCAGCAGAAAATAATATTTTAGAGAGAGAAAGACTGCAATATGGAAAAGAATATATTGTAACTGGGAAAATAAATGATATTTCTGGAATAGGAGAGATAACAGTAAAACCAGATGTAATAATAACTAATTTTGAACTTACGACAGAAGCAGCTACTTTAGAAAAAGCGTCAGAAGAAAATGCAAAGTCTATGAATGAATTGAAAAAATACCTTCTTTCAACAGGAGTTAAAGAAAATGACATTGAAACTTCAAGGTATTCTAAAGGGGAAAAGGTAGAAGAAAAATTTAAAGATGAAAAATCAAATATATATAAAACAGCTTTTCAAGTGATTATTACTATGGAAAATGATAAGTTTTATTCTGTAACAGATATATTAAATAAAGAAAATATTATAGAATTAAAAAACATAAATAGTGATTACAGAAAGAATTTTTATTTTGCAATAGAATCATTTGATAAAAACAGGGAAACTTCAAGAAAACTAGCAAAAGAAAAATATGACAGAATAGAATCAGCGTTAAAAAAATTAGGTGTTCAGGATGTATCTATTTTTAACTACAATGTACAGGAAACAAAGGAAACTGAAAAGAAGAAAACTTATACAATAACTCATGCTTTTAAAGTAAAAATGAAGTCATCAGTGGATATGGGAAAATTATTAAAAAAATGTGAAACTTTGAGAATAAAAAATCCAGGAAGTATGATCTATGATATTTCAGAAGAATTAAGAACTAAAGCTACAATGGAAGCATATGAAAAAGCGATGAATAATTTATATGAAAAAGCAAGGATTATAATAAAAAACAGAGGATATGAACTTGGGGATGTGACTATCTGGGATAGAACTCAAAGTGGAAGAGATTATATGCCGCTTCCAGCACCAGCAGTTATGATGAACCAAAGAGGAATCAATGCTTCATATTATATTGAAGAAACAGAAGCTGAGTCTGCAGATATACCATTTTCTGCTGCACAGGAAATGAAAATAACAGCGAGAGTATCAGGTAGTTTTGATATAATAAATAAAATTAAATAATTTCTAAAAGGGGCTGTTGCAAATTAGTGATTGATAAACTAATTTGTGCAGCCTCTCTTATT